>Ga0257121_1002241_pt1 | contig 13837 bp, 10 predicted proteins | sample SI106_100metaG_FD_190180 | JGI IMG/M metagenome (GOLD analysis project Ga0257121, IMG submission 190180) | Marine microbial communities from Saanich Inlet, British Columbia, Canada - SI106_100 | ecosystem: Environmental > Aquatic > Marine > Inlet | place: Canada: British Columbia | collected... | reverse complement strand
GTAACTGCATCTGATGGAAATGGTGGAAACGATATTCAAAATATAGCAGTAACAGTTACTAATATTGATGAATCTGCCCAAGCAACCATTTCAAGTGGTGGCGCGTCATCAATAAAGCTAACAACTTCTTCTGGAACGTCATATATTGATGAAATTATTCATGGAAACCAATGGGGTGTAACAGGCCAGGGTATTGACATTACTTATAGCTTTTATAATTCAAACTCAGTTTATCAAACACAGTCAGGTGCATTAAACTCGTATGATGATTATGCGCCATCACAAGCTAGCGCTTTTAGCTCTGGTATGGAGGCCATTGTTGAAGCTGCATTGAGCGATATATCTTCATACACGATGTTAAATTTTGTAGAAGTTGCCGACTCAGCTTCAGTTTTAGGAGATTTGAGATTTGGTTATACACTGAATTCTTCAGCGGGCTTTGGTAATGACGTTTTGGGCTGGGGGACTTTCCCTGTTTCACAGAATGAAATCCATTATACGGCTAGCGATGCTGGAGATACTTGGTTTAGCGATGCTTTGATAAGTAATTATGAGAATGCTGTAGCTGGAGATCTTTATTACAATACGGTTTATCATGAAATCGGCCATTCACTAGGTCTTTCGCATCCGCATAATACTGGTACCGGAGGCACTGGTATTACATTTGGTACAGGCAATGGTACAGTTGGCGTAGGTGAACACGATGGAAATCCATACACATTAATGAGTTACACAACTTATGTTGGTGGAAGTACAAGTAGCCCAGATCAAACCCATGCAGATGGATTTATGATGGACGACATTGCTGCACTTCAATATTTGTATGGCAGTAATAATACTACTAATGATACTGATACCACATACGGAAGTTCCGATCTGACACCAAACTCTGAATTTGAATTTACTATCTGGGATGCCGCTGGCACAGATAAGATTGATTGGAGTTCTGGCATTACTTCTGCTAACATTGATTTAAACAGCGGATCTTTCTCATTTTTTGGTAGCAACGTAACGTCAGTTTCTGATGTTGATATTTCATCAATGGGGGCAGGTGAAGGTGTATTAGGCATTGGATATGGCGTTGTAATTGAAAACGCAACCGGTGGTAGTGCAAATGATACGTTAACTGGCAACTCCTCAGTCAATATTCTGACCGGTGGTTCTGGTAGTGATAGCTTGACTGGTGGCGCCGGTAACGATATATTTGTATTTAATAGTCTTGATGGCTCTGATACAGTTACTGATTGGAATACAGCTAATGACACTTTGCAGTTTTCAGCCACAACGTTTAGTGCGAGTGGTGTGAGTGGCATATCTGCAGGAAGTGCAATTGAAGCGAATGATTTTATATCAGGCTCCAACATTACTAATGCTAGTAGTAATACTGGACAAACGTTTTTGTTTGATACTGATAGTGCGGTGCTTTACTATGATGCTGATGGTATTTCTGGTGGCGCAATACAAGTGGCAGACCTTGGTACGAATATTACAATTGATCAGGACGATATTGTAATGATTGCATAAATGATGAGTTAAAAATATCAAATGAATCAGTTAATGCACGCTTTTCATATTGTTTTCGAAAGGCGTTTTTTTATTTCAGCCTTCACTTTTGTTGTCGCTTTATTTAGTGCTGTATCTTTATATGCTGAAGAGATAGCATTAAGTACCCCGGTTAATTGTGCTGATGCTCAATGCTTTATTCAGCGTATGCCAGACCAGCTATCAGGGTCTAAGTATCAAGATTATCAATGCGGGTCTTTTTCTAGTAATGAGTATAAAAGCACTGATATTAGAGTTAAACGTGCCACTGAATTGGTAAAAAAAATACCAGTTATGGCATCATTAGATGGTGTAGTTGATGCTGTTCGTGACGGCATGCCAGATGGAATATTTACTGGAGATAAAGCGGCATTTATAAAAGGTAAAGAGTGTGGTAATGGGGTTTACCTTAGTCATGATAATGGTGTTGAAACCCAGTATTGTCATCTGCGCAAGGGTAGTGTTAAAGTTAAAAAGGGTGAGCGTGTCAAGGCTGGGCAAAAAATTGCAGAAATGGGCCTATCTGGACGAACTAACTTCCCACATTTAGAGTTTAGGTTAGTTAAGAATAATAAAGCAATTGACCCGTTTAATGGACAAACTGTTGAAACGGGTTGCGGTGTTGGTACGGATAATACACTTTGGAAGGGTGATGCTTTAATGGGTATTGATTTAGCTACTACACACTTAGTAAGCGCTGGCTTTTCTGATAAAGCGCCAACTTTACCAGCAGTGGTATTAGGTTTGCTTGATCAAGAAAAAATAACCACTAATTTGCCAGTATTTGTATTTTGGGTAGAGGTTGCCGGTATTAAAAAAGGCGATATAGAAGAGATTTCTATTACTAATCCTGATGGCTCTTTGCTATTAAAAACTGCAAAATTACATAAAAATGGACGAGCATTGTATCTGGGCTATGCAGGTAAAAAGATAGTAAGCTTGTTAAAAGAGGGTAGATACACTGGTCACTACAAGCTGATTAGGAGCGAAAAAGGAAAAAAACAAATCCTTATTTCTAAGAAAAAAATGGTTACAATTTTAGATAAATAAAATGAACGAATTATTTAAAAGATTTTCATCGCACCCTAAGATAACTACACAGCTTGTTATTTCAACTTTTGTAATTGCATTGTTGGGACTAGCAACCTCGCTATTTGTTATTCAGGTTTTAAATAGATATATTTCTAGTGGAATAGACTCTACGCTTTCTACATTGGCAATTGGAACATTAATTGCAATTGGCTTTGAGTTGTTATTTCGTTCATTAAGAAGGCGCTTGATTTTGTCTCAAAATACCGATGATAATGATAAATTATCTAAAGCTGCTTTTTCTTCATTACTGCAAACTCAGCAATCGGCATTGGACCAGGTGTCTTTTGGACAACGACATGAGGTATTACGTGGTGTGGATGCTATTCGTGCAATTACTATGCCGCAAAATGTGGCAGCTGTATTAGACCTGCCATTTGCATTATTGTTTGTATTTGTATTGTGGCTTCTTAGTCCTGCGCTTGCATTAGTTGCAATTATTGCAATGCTGACCTCTTTGTCGATGGCAATCATTGTGCAAAAATCTGGAAAGTCAGGTGTTAAGAAAGTACAAGAGATTACTGCTGAGCGGGCAGGCGTTTTAGGGTCGGCGGTCTCTGCTGCAGAAACTATTAGGGCTTTTAACGGCTTTGAATTTCTTTCCAATGCATGGGTAAAAAGCGATTCTATAATGGATAGATTGAGAGGAAAATTGCAATTGAGTCGTGATAATTTACAGTCAAAGATTGGCATGGTGACCAGTTTGCAAACGGTAGGAATTATTACAGTTGGTGCGATACAGGCAGTAAATGGTGATTTGAGTGTCGGCGCAATGATTGGTGCAAATATTCTGGCAGGCCGTGCTTTGATGCCAATAACACGCCTATCACAAATGGGAGAGTCTTTTGCAACTGCTAAGCAGGCGGGCGATTTGTTGCGTGGTTTTATGCAATTGCCAGCTGAAAGAGTGCAAGGTTCAGGTCTTAAAAAATACTCAGGTAGAATTGATTTACAGAATTTATCATTCATTTATCCTAATTCCACAGTTCAGCTGTTTGAGTCAATTAATTTAACTTTAGAATCGGGAGAAACTTTGGCTGTTATTGGGCCTAATGGGTCTGGAAAGAGTACTTTGGTGCGTTTATTAGTTGGACTACTTGAGCCTTCAAAAGGGCAAATCTTGATTGATAATCTTGATCTTCGGCAAATGGCACTGCCGTGGTGGCGTATGCAATGTTCTTATATTCCTCAAGAGCCAATTTTTCTTACTGGCACTATTCAAGATAATATATCTTTGGCCAACCCGGATATTACACTAGAAAGATTGAATGAAGTTATTCGTATTGCAGGTTTGCGCTCTTTTTTAGATAGTAGTCAAGACGGCTTGTCAATGGTGATTCGTGAAGGGGGGAAAAATTTAGCATTAGGCATTCGTAGAAGGTTAGCCTTGGCAAGAGCATTAGCAACAGAAGGTAGGTTATTGATTGCTGACGAACCAACTGAAGGGCTTGATATGGAAGGCAGAAAAGCTGTTTATGTTGCATTTCAGGAGCTACATAAAAAAGGTGTTAGCATGGTAATTATCTCCCATGATCAGGATTTTCTGAAATTTGCTGATGTAATGCTGGATCTTGGTGTTAAACCCGTTCCGAGGGTGCAAAAAAAACAGCCCATTAATACAGCGGCCAAACAAACAGATACAGGTGAAAGGAAGCATTAATAGTGTTAAATTTTAAAAAAATATTACCCAAAAAAAATGTAAAAATCTCAGATAGTGATCTTTTGACACTGTTAGTAGGATTAATGGCTGCAACTGGATTATGGATGTATATTGCTAAGTTAGATGTGGTTAGCGCTACAATTGGCAGTGTTGTGCCAAGCTCTCAAGTCAAAACCATTCAGCATTTAGAAGGCGGCATTGTTTCTAAAATTTATATTAAAGAAGGTCAGCAAGTGTTGGCTAACCAGCCACTGCTTGATTTGGAAAGTACTGATAGTAAGGCTAATGTTGGTGAAATGCTGGTAAGGCTAGCAACTTTGACAGTAAAGATGGCAAGATTAAGGGCGGAGTCTAATGGTAGCGAAGTAATCACTTTTTTATCTGAAGTAGAAAAAAGAACACCTAAATTAGCACAGCAAGAAAGAGCATTATTTAAAGCTCGTAGAGAGAGTTACTTGAGTGGTTTCGCCTCTCAGCAAGGGTTAGTTTTGCAAAAAGAACAGGTGATTGAACAAGTAAGTTCTAGACTGGTGCATTCTGAAAATAAATTAAAGTTGTTGCAAGAGCAAATAAGTATTAGTGACGAGCTTTTAAAAGATGAGTTAACCAATCGCTATAATCACATAACTTTGCTTAAAGATGAAAGTGTATTGCTTAGCCAAATTGATGAAGACAAAGCCTTGATAAAAGGGTCTGAAGCATCGCTGGTAGAAGCGCAGGAAAAACTTAATGAGATAAGACTGGGTTATCAAGCTAATTCTCACGGTGAATTAGAAGAATCTCGTCGCGAGCATGGTGAACTGTCACAACGCATGGAAAAGCTTAAAGATAGTTTGAAAAGAACAGTGCTTAGGGCGCCAGTAGGCGGCACCATTAAAACCCTTAATGTGCATACCGTTGGTGGCGTTATCCGCCCAGGTGAAACTGTGATAGAAATTGTTCCTGTGGATGATATGCTTTTAATTGAAGCAAGTCTGCCACCTCAAGATGTTGGCTTTGTACAAGTGGGGCAAACAGCTCAAATTAGATTGGCTTCTGCTGATGCAACAAGACTTGGAAAGCTTAACGGAAAAGTAATTCACATTAGCCCAGATAGTATTGTAAATGAAGAAGGAGTGGCTTTTTATAAGGTGCGTATAGAAACTGAAAAAAGCTTTTTTGAGCGCAATGGATTAAAGTATTTCTTATCTCCTGGTGTACAGGTGAGTGCTGGTATCGTTACTGGTGAGCGCACGGTTTTTGAATATTTGTTTGAGCCATTCTTGGGTGGCATGGAGAAGGCTTTAAGAGAGCGATAAACACCAAGTTTCTATTAGTCATTTGTCCATTTAAGGCTTTTCCAAAAATTTACAATATTGATAAAAAACTCTGATGTAGATCTATAAATCAGAGTTTTTTCATGATACTTACCTTTGCGTATTGATATGTTTAACTTGTGGAACTAGGTGGGGTGAAGCCAAAGGATTGCAGCCTGAGCACCTCAAAAACGGCAAAATTAGTTTATTTAATACCAAGAGTGGCAAGAACAGATATATTCCAATAAGGGCAGATATAGCCGCCGAGTTAAATTTACCTTTAAAGGCGCACGCCGATACTTTTGCAAGTTGTTATAAAAGATCTGGTATTAAAAAAGCAGAAGGGCAAAGTACTCACATATTAAGACATACTTTTGCAAGTCATTTTATTATGAATGGTGGCGATGTTTTGACACTGCAAAGAATACTTGGGCATAGTGATTTAACAATGACTATGAGGTATGCTCACCTAGCTCCAAATCATCTTGATGAGGCATTAAAATTTGCGCCTGTTGTCAAAATGTTGTCATTGAAAGGGGGTTTGTCAGCTTGAACCCTTGCTGCATAAGGGATAAAATGGTGGAGGGACAGGGATTTGAACCCTGGAAGGAGATTAATCCTTGCTGGTTTTCAAGACCAGTGCATTCAGCCGCTCTGCCATCCCTCCGAAGTGGTGTATGATACAGTTAGTTAACGCAATAGTAAATAGATTTTTTATAAAATTTAGCCTGGAAAGTGAAATAATTTTAAGTATAATTTGTTTCTTTTAGATTTTTGAAAGGTAGAGTCATGGCAAAGGTATGTCAAGTAACTGGTAAGCGACCAATTAGTGGTAATAATGTATCACACGCAAACAACAGAACGCGTCGTCGTTTTTATCCAAATCTTCACACGCACCGCTTTTGGGTGGAGGGTGAAAACCGTTTTGTAAAGCTTAAGTTAACAGCTAAAGGTTTGCGAATTGTTGACAAAAAAGGCATTGAAGAAGTGCTTAAAGAAATCCGCGCACGTGGCGAAAAGGTTTAGGAGTAGATCATGAGAGAAAAAATTAAATTAGTATCATCAGCTAAGACAGGTCATTTTTACACAACAACTAAAAACAAACGTCTTCATCCGGAAAAGGTTGAAGTTAAAAAGTTTGATCCTGTAGTAAGACAGCACGTTATGTACAAAGAGGCTAAAATTAAGTAATTCTTAATCTCGAAGACAATAAAAAAGCCGCTAACTGCGGCTTTTTTATTGTCTTTATAAAGTGGGCATGCTTGTATGGCATGCCACTTAACTCTACGATTCTAAGATATTCTCTACCGGAACAGTGATTGCCTGATCTTCGTATTCATCAATCTGATCAAAGTTTAGATATTGATATATTTGAGCTTCCATTGGCTTGATTCCCTTCATTTCAGATAAGTATTCCTGTGCAGTAGGGATATGACCCAGCTTGGCAGAAATGGCAGCCACTTCAGCAGATGATAGATAAACGTTTGTTTCATCACCTAGACGGTTTGGAAAGTTTCGTGTTGAGGTTGATACTACGGTTGCACTGGTTTTAACGCGTGCTTGGTTACCCATGCAAAGTGAACAGCCAGGCATTTCAGTGTGCTCAGTCAGCGCACTAAAGGTATCGTATACCCCTTCTTGTTTAAGTTGCTTTTCATCCATGCGTGTTGGGGGTGCAATCCAAAGCTCAGTATTTAGCTCAGACTTGTCTTTTAACAGCTGTGCAGCTGCTCTAAAATGGCCAATATTGGTCATACATGAACCGATAAATACTTCGTCAATCTTGGTGTTGGCAACATCAGATAGTGTTTTTACATCGTCAGGGTCGTTTGGACAGGCCAAAATCGGCTCTTTGATATCACTCATGTTAATCTCAATCACCTCGGCGTAGTCTGCATCGTCATCTGCTTTCATGAGCTCAGGGTTGGCTAGCCATTTCTCCATAGCTTGAATTCGACGGGCAATGGTTCTCTTGTCGCCATAGCCTTGTGCAATCATCCACTTAAGCATTACAATATTTGAGTTTAAGTATTCAATAATTGGCGCCTTATCTAGATGGATAGAACAACCGGCAGCTGAACGCTCAGCAGCAGAATCAGACAGCTCAAAAGCTTGCTCAACCTTAAGGTTCGGCAGACCTTCTATTTCTAATACCCTGCCGGAGAAGGCGTTGATTTTTCCTTCTTTAGCAACAGTTAACAAGCCTTTTTCAATCGCTTTAAGAGGAATAGCATTAACCATATCACGCAGTGTAATACCAGGCTGCATCTCGCCAGAAAAGCGCACCAAAATTGACTCTGGCATATCTAATGGCATAACGCCAGTTGCTGCAGCGAATGCAACCAAACCTGAGCCCGCTGGAAAAGAAATTCCAATTGGGAAGCGTGTATGGGAATCGCCACCTGTACCTACTGTATCTGGCAATAGCATGCGATTTAGCCATGAGTGGATAATACCGTCACCAGGGCGTAGCGAGATGCCGCCACGGTTCATAATAAAATCAGGCAAGGTGTGGTGTGTTTCTACATCGACTGGTTTTGGATAGGCTGCTGTATGACAAAAAGACTGCATGGTTAAATCAGCTGAAAACCCTAAACAAGCCAAATCTTTTAATTCATCTCGTGTCATTGGCCCTGTGGTATCTTGAGAGCCAACAGTAGTCATTTTAGGCTCACAATAAGTACCAGGACGAATCCCTTCAACACCACAAGCTTTACCCACCATTTTTTGCGCTAATGAATAGCCTTTACCTGTATCTTGTATTTCTACAGGTAAACGGAATAGCGTGGAAGGCTCAAGTTCTAGCGCCTCACGTGCGCGCGTTGTGAGTCCGCGACCAATAATTAGAGGGATTCTACCTCCAGCCTGCACTTCGTCGAGAATAACATCTGATTTTAATTTGAATGTACTCAATACCGTGTCGGTATCATGCGCTTTAACGACACCTTCGTATGGGTATATATCTATAACATCGCCCATCTTAAGCTGAGCGACATCCAGTTCGATTGGTAATGCACCAGAGTCTTCCATGGTGTTAAAAAAGATAGGTGCAATTTTTCCGCCTAAGCAAATACCGCCGTCTTTCTTGTTGGGTACATAATCAATGTCATCACCCATAAACCATAAAACTGAATTGGTAGCCGATTTACGTGAAGAGCCTGTACCAACAACATCACCAACATAAGCAAGTGGAAAGCCTTTTTCTTGAAGCGCTTCAATTTGGCTAATTGGACCCACTTTGCCATGCTCTTCTGGATTAATACCATCTCGTGTCATTTTTAACATGGCTAGAGCGTGTAGTGGAATGTCCGGTCGAGACCAAGCGTCAGGTGCAGGAGATAAATCATCTGTATTGGTTTCGCCTGTGACCTTAAAGATAGTGACTGAAATCTTTTCAGCAACTTTTTCACGACTGGTAAACCACTCAGCATCTGCCCAAGATTGCAAGACTTGTTGGGCCGCCAAATTGCCCGCATCAGCCTTTTCTTTAACGTCATAAAAGGCATCAAACATAAGTAGTGTGTGCGATAGTCCGGTTGCAGTAATTGGCGCCAGTGTTTCGTTATCGAGTAAATCTATCATTGGTGCAATGTTGTAGCCACCAACCATGGTGCCTAATAAAAAAGTTGCTCGTGCTTGATCGATTGCATGACATTGCTGCTCATTCTTGGCAATACTTGCTAAGAATCCCGCTTTAACATAGGCAGCCTCATCAACGCCAGGCGGTACACGATTAGTGAGTAGATCTAAATAAAATTCGTCTTCATCACCCTTGATAAGGTGTTGAACTACCGAAGCAACTTGTTCGGCATTCAGTGGCAAAGGAGGCAAGTTGTCTTGTTGACGTTCGCTAACGTGTTGAAGATAGGCTGATTTCATTGTGTTCTCTCGTCAGTAATAAAGCGTATAATTCTATCATTTTATTGCTGCCAAGTTTTTCATATTATAGTTTTTATTTTTCATATTATGAAATATAAGGCAGATCTCCTCTGATAGGCAACCTTATGAATCTAACACACCTTACTGCTATCTCCCCAATTGATGGGCGTTATTTTGATAAAGCTAGCGCACTTAGCGCTATTTTTAGTGAATTCGGCCTAATTAAATATCGGGTTCTAATCGAGGTTAAGTGGCTACAGGCTATGTCTGATAATGTGGACATAGCAGAAGTGCCTGAATTTAGCCAGACAGCCGCTCAATATTTAAACAATATTGCAGCCAATTTTTCACTAGAAGATGCTCAAGCTGTAAAAGATATTGAGCGCACAACTAATCATGATGTTAAAGCAGTTGAGTATTTCTTAAAAGATAAGATTAAAGACAATGCAGAGCTTAATGCAGTGAGTGAATTCTTCCATTTTGCGTGTACATCAGAAGATATTAACAACCTGTCACACGCTTTAATGTTGATTGATGGTCGTCAAGTGATGCTTAAACAGATGCAAAATGTATTGTCATTAATTGGCAAACTGGCAAAAGATAATGCAGCCATCCCGATGCTATCACGTACCCATGGTCAAACAGCTTCGCCAACAACAGTTGGTAAAGAGATGGCCAACTTTGCTTTTCGTTTGAAGCGCCAGATTGAGCATTTGGAAAGTGTGGAGGTAATGGGTAAGTTTAATGGCGCAGTGGGTAATTTTAATGCGCATTTATCGGCCTATCCAGATTTAAATTGGCAAGCTATTTCCCAGCAGTTTATCGAAGGCTTGGGTGTGAACTATGCAATGTATACCGCACAAATTGAAACGCATGACTATATGGCTGAGTATTTTCATTCAATGAATCGTTTCAATACGATATTGATTGATTTTTGTCGTGATATTTGGGGTTATGTGTCGCTTGGCTATTTCAAGCAAAAAACCATTGAAGGGGAGGTGGGCTCGTCAACGATGCCACACAAGGTCAATCCAATTGATTTTGAAAATGGCGAGGGGAATCTAGGTCTTGCCAATGCAATCAATACACATTTAGCAGATAAGTTGGCTATTTCTCGCTGGCAGCGTGATTTGTCAGACTCAACTGTACTGAGAAATTTAGGGGTTAGTTGTGCACATTGTTTGGTGGCTTATGCGTCTATTGCCAAAGGTATTGGCAAACTAGAAACAAATGAAGTGCGCCTACATCAAGATCTTGATTCTTCGTGGGAAGTGTTGGCAGAGCCAATTCAAACAGTAATGCGTCGGTACGGTATTGAAAATCCATATGAGAAGCTAAAAGCATTGACTCGTGGCAATACGATTGATGCACAAGTGTTAGCAGAATTTGTTAAAGATTTGGATATGCCAGAAGAGGCAAAGCAAGCTTTAGCAGAATTAACGCCAATGAATTATACTGGTGATGCGCAAAAACTAGCAGAAGCATTAGAAAAACTGATATAATCTCGCGTCTTATACCTTTTCGGTGTAAGCTTTTAATAAACAAAGGAGCAAAAAACCCATGGTTAAAATTAGACTAGCCCGCGGTGGAGCCAAGAAAAAACCTTTTTATTCAATCGTAGCAACAGACTCACGCAAGCGTAGAGACAGTGGCTATATTGAGCGTATCGGATACTTTAATCCAGTCGCTCGTGGACAAGAGGTTAGGCTTACTATCGAAGAAGACAGATTAGATTACTGGACGTCAAAAGGCGCACAAGTTTCTGATCGTGTTAAACAACTTGTTAAAGAATTTAAAGATCCTTCAATTCGTGAAAAGCGTGTTGCAGCTCAAGAGTCTAGAGCGGCAGCAGTTGCAGCTAAATTAGCAGCAGAAGAAAAAGCTAAAGCAGATGCTGAAGCAGCTGAGAAAGCGGCTGAAGAGGCAGAGGCTAAGGCTGCTGCAGAAGCTGAAGCGGCAGCGGCTGAAGAGTCAACAGAGGAAGATGCACCTGCTGAGTAAGTAGTGAGTCATAACACTAACAATAAAAGGCTATTGATCGGACAGATTAATGGCCTTTTTGGCGTTCAGGGCTGGGTGAAATTATTTTCATACGCCAATCCCAGGAAAAACATTCTCTCTTATAAGCCGTGGCACATTGAAGTTGATGGTGTGTGGACAACACTAGAAGCAATCAAAGGCCGTGAACAGGGCAAGACCATTGTTGCGCAACTTAAAGGGGTTAATGATCGAGAAGTGGCTAGAAATTATATCGGTACAGAGTTATATATTGAAAGATCGCAATTGCCAAAATTACCAGAAGGCAAGTACTACTGGGATGAGCTCACTAATTTAGAAGTAATTAATACAAACAACATTCTATTAGGGAAAATTTCTTATATGGTGGATACCGGCTCAAATAGCGTCATGGTTATTAATGGCGATAATGAACATTGGGTGCCTTATATAGAGCCGTTTCTAATTTCTATTGATATGGATAAGCGTCAAATTTTAGTTGATTGGGATGAAAATTTTTAATTATTAATATTTTGCTTAGATATTAAAAAAGCCTGCTTACGCAGGCTTTTTTAATGAACAGTTGATAAAGGGTTAGCTAATAAGCTCTTTATCAATGCCAATATTTTCAAGAAAATATCTAACTTTGATATTTGCACCAACAATGGTGATATCAGCAGATTTCTCTAGGCAAATATTACAAATTTCAGCGATTGAGCGGGATGTGGTGTAGTCAATAACAGGCACGTTAGACAAGTCTAAGATGGCTCTGTTGTAATCTGATTTGGTTGAGAAGTCTCTAACAATGCCTTTTGCAGAGCCAAAGCTCATTGGACCGTTTAATTGATAGAACAGTGTGTTGCCAGCACGAATTAGCTCTTGATGTGTTTCATCAAGGTGAGATGCCTCTTCGATGGTTTGCACAGATACAATACTTGCCAGTTGCACATCAGTCATTCTTTGCAAGAAGATTAAGCTTGCCATAACAAGGCCAACGCCAACAGCGGCCATTAGGTTGTAAAACACAGTAATGCCTAGTACTACAATCATGATTAAGGCGCCAGATTTTGGTGTAGAAACCAAGCTCTTAAGATATTCCCAGTCAATAATATCAGTACCAACCTTAACCAAGATTGCGCCCAATACTGCCAATGGAATTTCTTTAGCATATTGTGCACCACCCAATACGATTGCCAGTAATAGGATCGCATGTAGGGCACCAGATATTGGCGTTAAACCGCCAGCCTTTACGTTGGTCATGGTGCGCATAGTTGCACCCGCACCTGGCAAACCGCCAAATAAGCCAGAAAGTGTATTACCAATACCTTGGCCAATTAATTCACGATCTGACTTGTGATGTGTACGTGTAATTTCATCTGATACTAATGAAGTTAGTAATGAGTCAATTGATCCTAAAATAGCCAGCATCATGCCTGCTGCAATCATATCCACAACAATGCTAGTTTCAAAAGTTGGCATGTTGAAATCAGGCAGTCCAGTTGGAATATCGCCAAGTAGCATGGCATTAATTGGCTCTACACCTGATGAGAACATTTCTGGGAAAAAGAATAATACCAAAGTACCAGTAATTAAAGCAAATAAAGGGGAGGGGATAAATTTACCAATTTTTTTCGGTAGTAAGTAAACAGTTACCAATGTGATTAATGCAATAGACATCGCACCTATATTGACAAAGTAATCTTCAACATTTCCTAATTGAGAGAAGATGCCCATTGTTGAGCCTTTAATCTCATAAAAGCCCAATACTTGAGGAACTTGAAGAATAATAATAATAACGCCAATACCTGTCATAAAGCCAGAAGTTACCGGATGAGGCATTAGATTAATAAAGCGACCAAGCTTTAATAGACCAAAGACAATTTGGAATACTCCGCCTAAAACAACTGTGGTAAATGCAATAGCAAGGCCTGCACCTAATGCGGCATCATGTGTATAAACAAGACCGGTAATAGGGTCTATCATGCCTTCAAAATAAGTAACAAACTGTGTAACAACAAGTGCCATTACTACTGTCATAGGGCCTGTTGGGCCGGATACTTGTGCGCCCGTGCCACCGAACAAGGCAGCAAAAAAGCCGGTAATAATTGCACCGTATAGTCCGGCAATAGCGCCAGCACCTGAGGCTAAGCCCATGGCAATTGCAAATGGAAGTGCTACTACACCAGCAGTAATACCGCCAGTAATATCGCCGCGAATGTTATTAAGATGTAAATTCTCAATTAATCTCATGAATTAATCCTTGTAAAGTTAAAGGGGTATGTCTGAAAAAGACAAGTGCAATATTATACAAAATAACGTGTATTAAATGGAGGTATTATTATATAATATAGTATTAATATTTGCCTGACAGTCTTGC
>Ga0257121_1002236_pt1 | contig 13852 bp, 7 predicted proteins | sample SI106_100metaG_FD_190180 | JGI IMG/M metagenome (GOLD analysis project Ga0257121, IMG submission 190180) | Marine microbial communities from Saanich Inlet, British Columbia, Canada - SI106_100 | ecosystem: Environmental > Aquatic > Marine > Inlet | place: Canada: British Columbia | collected... | reverse complement strand
ATATAAGTCTGCGCTGCTCCATCGTTATCTCCATAACATGCAATACTATCACTCACTAAAATACTATCAATACTTAAAGCAGTTGCTGGCTCTCCAACGAAAATATTATAACTCTCGGAACAACCATTTGCATCATATAAATGTAAATAATAAGTACCCGTAAATAAACCCGATAAAGTATCTCTACCCGTTTTTAGTAAACCTGTACTGCTAGTTAATATACTATCTCCAGCAGAATCAAACCAGTAGTATTTATAAGGGCCCTGACTTCCAGTTGCCTGAGAAACAATCATACCACTGTTATCTCCCTTACACACTACTGGAAATTGTTGGTTTTGAGCAACCAAAGGAGTTTGAGATTGCAATATCTGTATAGTTCCAACCTCATGACAACCATTCGCATCCGTGACTTTTATAAAATAACTTCCAGATAATAAACTGTCAATATTATCTCCAATACCAATACTATAATTACTCCCATCAAACCACTCATAACTATAGGAAGGAGTGCCTCCAATTGACATAGCGTATGCTGTTCCAGTTGGAGCTCCATAACAACTAACGACTCCATAATAAGATGTTAATTGTAAGGGGAAATCTGGACCATCTATCGTAACTGAATCTGTTATCTCACAATTTCCATTATCAGAAATAGTAATATCATAAACCCCTCGAGGCAAATCAGTAAAAACAGTATCATAAGGTTGTGAATTGGTATTTAAAACTCCATTAATAGAATAACTATAGATTGAAGTTGAAGCATCTATTTGTTCAACAGATATTATTCCGTTTGAATCTCCATAACAACTAACATCTGAAACATGATATTCAAAATCAGATATTCCAATAAATCGAAGCGTATCATGACAAATATCTATTTGAGGGTTAAGAGGAGTATAATAGGTACTATCTACAAAAGTAACCACATATTCGTAAGTACCTAAAGTGTTAAGTTCTAATAAATGTTGTCCGCCGTAAGGTAGACTAACTCCAATTGTATCAACTGCCGCTCCTCCTGTCCAGGTATATGATCCAGGTGAAAATGTTTGGCAACCAATATAAACATTATCTAATCCCCAATGATCAAAAGAAAGAGAAGAAGAAGATAATTGAATCCATCTTATTCTTGTTTGAGCAGTTTGTGCAGCAGCTGGTAAAGCAATATTTACATGAAACCAATTTACATATGGACTAGCAGCAGACCCTCCAACATTATTTGTATCTGGATCCCAATATCCTATTCCATTATAATTATACACAGGATGCGTAGCACAAACACCTGTTAATGCATCTGGCAAACCACTTCCTGGTGGTGACCATGGTTGTTCCAAAGAACCATCCCAATTGAACCAGGTAAGACCAGCATCTGTAGAATATTGTATCCTTACTCCTTCACAATATAAATCTGGTCCCTCACAAGGACCTGCTTGACTCTGAATAGCATATTTCATGTCAAATTCTAAATTAGAACATGAAGATAAATCAAAATCAACAGACGTTAAATTTCGTGGATGAGCAGCTAAATTTCCCATCCATACATAAGCCGTATTTGGCACAGGATTTGCAGGTGGTGGCCACGCACAATGAGCAGGATTATTTATAATTACATTTGCTGATGCTCCAGCTGCCCAACCCGCACCTAAAGAGCCTATTTCAAAACTATTATTCAAAGGAGTGCTAACTTGATTACTATAAGCATCTATCACCAAGGTATCTCCTAATTGGAAACATTGTGATAAATTATTAGTGTCAGGCCAAATGTATTGAGTAGCAAATACTGTACACTGAGCAGAAACAGCCCCACAAATAAATATTGATATTAAAAATGAGTATATTCTCTTCATATTTTTATTTTTCAATTTTTACAGAAATATTATTTAAAGAAAAGGAAGTTAAAGTCATTACTCTATTTCCTCTTTTTACCTTTGATCCTATATAAAAGCTCTTATTAAAACTACAAGAACCCTCAACAATCTCATTAGCATTTAATGTTAATGTTCTGAAATATTCCTCTGTTTTACCATCTTGTTTACAGACTCCATCTACCCATACTTCTTGATACCAAGAAATAACTACCTTTTGGTTATTTGTATTGGTGATTTTAAAAGTTAATAGTTCGTTCCCATTACAATCAATCATTCCTTTGTTGATTATTACTCCATCCTTCTCGGAGTAATTTTCCCAATTCACATCTTGCGAAAAAGAAGTAAAACTAAAAACAGTGAATAATAAAATCAGCAATTTTTTCATAATTAATTTTCTACAAATTTACAAAATATTTATATTGTTATATATTAATGTGTTCATTTATCTTAAATACATTCAATTATCGGATAAGTGTAATACTACCTTTTTCCTCAAAAAGAGTTCCATCCTCAGCAGTTGCTTTCAAACGATAAAAATACACTCCTTCCTCTACATGCCTTCCACTATACGATTTTCCATCCCAACCAGAATTAACATTATTCCAATGATAAATTCTCTCTCCCCATCTATTAAATATTTCCACATATATACTAAGCATCCAGTCATTAAAATAGAATACATCATTTTTTCCGTCATTATTAGGAGTAAATACATTATACACATCATAACCTTCTATTTGAATCACCGTCATGTCAGTTGTATCGTTACACTGATGACCCAATGCCGTGTCATGAGCAATCATAAATACATTGTATTCTCCCTGATTAGTAAATTGCATCTTTATTATTTCTTGTGAAGAAGTAATTAATGTAGAATCATTACCAAAATCCCAATAATACATCTGTCCTCCTACTGATGTGTTTTCTGCCTCAAAAAAGAAGGTTTTTCTACCAAAATCAGATAAAGTCTCAAAATCTGCAACGATTTCATCTGGTTCAGAAACAGATAAAACCGTATCAACAGAAGGGCAAGAGTTGAAATCAGTAACAGAAATATAATATTCTCCTACTGACAAATCTTCCAGATCAAACGGCATAAATGAATCATTTACTTGAGATTGAGCAATAATCATATTGTCATATTCAACAACATAATTATATGGAGGAGTTCCGCTTAAGAAACTTAAATTTATAACACCATCTTCTGACATATAACAACTTAAATTCTCGATACTATTAAGTGTCTGAATTCTTCCTGGTTCACGTATTTCCAAATTAATTGTATCCGAAACACATTTATTTGTTGTGTCAGTTACCCAAACCATATAAGTGGAAGAAGATAAGTCTGGAAAAGTGGTACTCCATGAGTTAGTAGTATTATCATCTTCATCTAATAGTGAAATAAGATAGTGTGGAACACCACCACTAACAGCTACAGTTAACTCACCTATATCACCTCTAAAACAAATATTGTCAATAATATTAACTATCTCAATTTCAATCTCAGAATTTGAGTTAAGAATAATACTATCAAAGGCAGGACCACAATTATAACTATCCGAAACAAAAACAGTATAAGTTCCCGCAGGGATTCCTATAGCGTCTTCATCAGTAGAAACAGTATCTGAATTTTCATTTATCCAAACATAGTCGTAAGGAGGCATTCCTCCAATTGTAAAATTAGAAAGATTACCATCATCCCCCTCAAAACAACTTACTATATTTATAACTGAAGAAATAGTTTGTAGTGGTTCTGTAAGCTCATATAAATCAATGGTGTCAACTACAACACAATTCACTAAATCTGTAACTTCTATTATATATGGAACAGCATATAAATCAGAAATCTGATTAGTAGTTTCATTAGTAGGTATCCAAAAATAACTATAAGGAGAAACTCCTCCAGAATTTGAAACAGAAATATATCCATCATTTCCGTTATAACAACTCACATGTTTTATTGAATCATAATTTATTATTATTTCGTCATACTCAATAATATCTATAGTTGCACTATCCAAACATCCATAAACATCCTGAACATAAATATTATATGTTCCTGCATTTAGATAATTAAAAGAGTTCAATGCACTCCAATTAGTCATATTATCAATTGAATACTGAATTGGAGCTTCTCCACCATCTAGATCTATATTGATAAAAGCGCTATGAGAACCAAAACATATAGTGTCTTGAGTAAAGTAAATACTATCAAAAGAAAGTGGTTTTAAAAAGTTCAAAGCCCCTATAAATGATTCGGGTTGAGTTACCCAAGTAGTAGAATTACAATAATTGACGTCTGTAACATCTATAATGATGGAATCATATGGCAGATTAAAAATAGTATCTCCAAAACCAAATCCTGCGTTCCCCGATAAAATAGTAGAAGACCACATATGTTGATATGGAGATGTTCCTCCCGTTATATTAAGATAAAGCTCTCCATCATTTGTAACTCCCTTACAAGTTTCATCTTTCTTACCTATAATAGAAAATTCCAGTTTTGCTGGATGTTGTATCGCAACTGTATCTAAAGCAAAGCATCCAACTGAATCGGAAACCGAGATAAAATATTTTTCCGATAAGTGTGAAGGATTAGCATTTGATACAAATAAAGAATCTGCTATATTTGTAGTATCCGAGTTAGACCATAAATAAGAATAATTCCCAAGTCCTCCACTAACAAAAACCTCTATTTGACCATCATTACCATTGTAACACCCTACATTCTGCACCGAAAAAGAATCGATATATAAAGAAGAATCTGACACAAAAATTGAGTCGTAAACTACTTCACACCCTTTATCATCTAGTAATTGAATTTTATATAATCCTACGCACAATGATTGAAAAGTATCTGTAGAGGAAATTAATCCAAATGGAATATTATTATTTTGATATTTTAAATAATAAGAATATGGAGCCCATCCTCCAGAAGCCGGATAACCAGTAATAGAGTCAGTAATCAAATAAACTTCTCCATTACAACTATTATTATTTAAACACCTAACATCAGTAACTACAGGAGGATGATTAAGAGATACAGGAAGTGGTTCATTAATAAAGATTGAATCAGATCTATCTTCACAAGTCCCAGAATTTGAAATAGCTTCTACTGCATACCAACCAGAAATTAGTGTGTTAAAATAGGTTCCTGTATCCAATGGAACTTGAATTGTATTAGGAGTATATCTATACAACTCATAAATATAGCATTGATTCGTATCTATTAACCTAAAAGTACCATTAGAATCCCCATTACAAACTACGTCTGTTATTTCGACAGTTAGAGGTATGCTCCAAACAGTATCTACTTCCAAAGTAACTTCCATACTATCTACACATCCATTAGTATCTTCAATACCAACTAGATAATCTCCTCTGTATAATGAGTTAAATATATTGCTGTTTTGAGAGGTAAGTTCAGCCCATTGCCCAAAATTAAAAGTATCTAATGAATAAATAGAAACTGAGTTTTGTGGAATAGTGACTACCTCAATCTCTCCATCCCACGCACAACAACTCTCATTTTTTGTAACAAGAGAGTCAATTATTGTTCGGGGGGTTTTTCCAATATATATATTTCCGTAATTATAACTACACATTAGGGAATCTTCAATAACTAAATTATAATACCCCTTATCTAACGAATCAATAAGTAAAGTGTCATTATTAATTGGAGGTGAGGTAAATGGACCATTAGCGTCTGTTATAGTATAGGTATAGAATCCATATCCACCCTGCGCTATTACTTCAATCCATCCATCATTTAATCTACAAGTTTCTAAAGATGAATCCACATCCAACACAATGTTAGATTCTAAATCTACTAAAATAGAGTCTTGTGAAATTACGCAATTTATTGCATCTTCTACCATTACAGTATAATAAGCAGTACTTAAGCCGGTAAAGAGATTAGAAAATTGAGGATTAAGAAAAAGAGTATACTCTACGGGACCGGAAGAAGAACTAGCAAAAACCTCAATACTTCCTAAAGAAGTAGAGCAAATCTCATTAGTTACAAATGGAGGGGAGTCAAAACTCAAATCATTCTCAGTTATTGTAATATTCTGATTTGTAAAACAACTTATAAAACCATTTCCAGTGTCTACCTCAATCGTGTAAGGATAAATTCCTGGGAAATATGAAGAAGAAGATGTATCACCTGAAAACAAAACATCATTTGAGATTATAAGTTTATAAATAAAAGATGAGTCGGTATTTATTGTATCAAAGTAGAACTCAGTACTCTCTCCTGCGCAAATTTCAGGTCCTTTTAAAGAAAGAACATTTATCTCAGGAGTTATAATAGAAAAAGGAATTGTAGTGTCTGGACAAGCACCGGCACCTCCCAAAGTATATGCGTGAAATTCATATCCTCCTGCTGGAAGATTTACAGCAAAAGTATCTGATGCCATTGTGTTCCATATATTCCCAGTAAGAGTATCTTTAAACTGAAAACTATCTTTATAAGCGTAGTTAACTCTATTAACAATTGCAATACCACTACTATCTTGATCACAGAAAATATTATATACCTCTAATTCAGGGCTACATGTGTCTTCTATGGGAACAGAATAAGTAAAAGTCTTAGTACATCCAAGTAAATCAACAACAGTATCAATATAAGTTCCAGCACATAAATTTGTAATTGGGGATAATGCATTATTACTAATAGGAGTTGGCCCAGTCCAACTATGTGTCAATGGAGCTGCTCCTCCAACTATCTGAAATTCAATCTCTCCGTCACAAGTTGTACTATCCGTAGCTTGTGTAATAATATAATTAAATCTTTCAATTTCTGTTGGGTCTATAACCTGTATAATAGTAGAATTAGTACCACCACAACCATTGGAGTCAATTACAGTATATCGGTATTGTCCCGCACCTAGCTGAAAGTTAGGATGAGCAAAAATATAAAATGTATCTTGAATATTAAAAATAGGAGATCCTACAAGATTCCAACTCGTAGTAGTTGAATCATAGAATTCTAGTGAATAATCAAATGGACCTGTACCAAAAACTTGGTTAATCCATATTTCCCCATTATTATTACCAAAACAAACTGGATTAACAATACTGTCAAGTTCACCATAACTACAGGCCTGATTTGCAGCAACAGTATATGAATCTGTGAAAATACATCCATTATGATCTGTTATACTAACATTATAGGTTCCAGATTGTAGACCACTTAGGTCTTCAGTACCATATGGTCCACCAGGTCCTGTCCATGAGAAAGTATATGGAGATGTTCCTCCTGCAACACTAATATCTATATTTCCGTCAAACGTCAATACATTTGTGGCATTTATAACACTTCCAGAAACAGTTATTGGAGGAGGTTCAGTAATATTTATACTAGTAGAATCATAAATTGATGACGGATTAGCTCCATTAGGAGTGGTTGCATAATACGAAACTGAGTCTACTAAACGAACTGTATAGGTTTGAGCTGCTAAACCTGGGACATTAATACTAGTTAAAGTAGTGTTGTTTGTTGATGTAATCGATAAAAAAGTAGGTCCAATATAGTATCCAATAATCACCTTTGCAGCTGTAGATGGAATTGTTTGGTTAATTATAATATTAATTTCTGCTAAATCACCATAACATAAAATAGAATCAGTAATCGTAACAGGCTGCTGAATTGTTTGAGCATTCGTATTAAATGATGGAAACAACAATAGAAACGCAAATAATATAGTTAGTATTTTATTCATGTATAAATATTAATTTACGAGAAATAATAATGAGTAAAAAGGTATCGTAAAACTCCCCATCATAAACATTAAAGTTGGTAAAATCCTACAATAGGAACTCATGATTTTATTAATATCTTTATATTTTCCTTCTATCATCTAGGTATCGTCAATTTGCAAACATACGAAAACTTTCTTATTTTCAATACGTTTAATATTCAACAATTCATTAGAAAACAATAATGCACAAAAGGTTTCGTAAAACTAACATACAAAAAGTAGCCTTAAAACAAGATCTTATAATCTTATTAACATTTTGCATTTATTAGTCTACTTATTAATCTAGTATATAGGTAATGATGGAAGACACAAAAACTTTCTTATTTCAACACTTCTAATATTCAGGAATTCTTAAATTTGAAATTCATTAAAATAAAAATGACGGATTACTTAAAAGAACTAAATTCTGATCAAATAAAAGCGGTTGTGCAAATTGATGGCGCGAGCATGGTAATTGCAGGTGCTGGATCAGGAAAAACTAGAGTACTCACATACAAAGTAGCTCATCTTTTAAAGAACGGAATAAGCCCTTTCAATATACTTGCACTCACCTTTACCAACAAAGCATCAAAAGAAATGAGGAACAGAATTGATAGAATTGTTGGAGGTCAACAATCCAGAAATCTATGGATGGGAACTTTTCACTCTGTTTTTTCCAGGATTTTACGATCAGAAGCCGAGAAAATTTCTTTTCCTACTAACTTTACTATTTATGATACAGCCGATTCTAAAAGCCTAATCAGAAGTATCATAAAAGATCTTAATCTAGACAAAGAAGTTTATAAAGTTGGCACCATTCAGAATCGAATATCCTCTTTAAAAAATAATTTTATCACTCCTCAAGGATATAATAGTCATCCCGAACTTTTACAAACAGACGTAAAAGCAAAACGAACTGAATTTGGAAGAATTTACCATCAGTATGTTCAAAGGTGTTTCAAATCTGGAGCTATGGATTTTGATGATTTACTAGTAAATACTTACAAATTACTGAACGATTTTCCAGAGGTAATGCATAAATACCAAAACAAATTTAAATACATTTTGGTAGATGAGTATCAAGATACTAACCATATACAATATCTGATTATTAAAATTTTAGCTGCACTGAACGAAAATATTTGTGTAGTGGGTGATGACGCTCAATCAATTTATGCATTTAGAGGCGCAAACATCCAAAATATTCTAAATTTTAAGATTGATTATCCAGAATACAAACTGTATAAATTAGAACAAAATTATCGTTCTACAAAAAACATAGTACAAACAGCAAACTCTCTAATCAAACATAATGAAAAACAAATTGAAAAAGTTGTTTGGACTGACAATAAAGAGGGTGATTCGATATTGATATGCGAAACAGCAACCGACAATGATGAAGGAAGATTAGTTGCAAATACAATTAACAACCTATTATCAGAAGATAATTTTTCTGATTTCTCAATTCTGTATCGAACAAACGCTCAGTCAAGAGCTTTAGAAGAATCTTTACGAAAAATGGGAATTCCTTATAAAATCTACGGGGGACTATCTTTTTATCAAAGGAAAGAAATAAAAGATGTGCTTGCCTATTTCAGAATGGCAATAAATCTGAAAGATGAAGAAGCTCTGAAAAGAACCATAAATTATCCGGCAAGAGGAATTGGGACTACCACAATTCAGAAATTGATAATCTCATCAAACGAAAATGATATTTCAATTTGGGAAGTTATTTCAGATTTAGATAAATTTGATATTAAAATTAATTCCGGCACACGGAATAAATTAAAAAGTTATGTTACTCTAATAAAAAGTTTTGCATCTCAGACCGAAAGCAAAAACGCTTATGATTTAGCAGATCATATAACTAAAACCTCTGGTCTATTTACGTTGCTAAAATCAGACACATCCCCTGAAGGAGTCAGCAGATTTGAAAACATACAAGAACTACTTAGCGGAATGCAGGATTTCATAGAAAATTATGATGGAGATACTAATCCTATCCTTTCAGAATTTATGAAAGATGTCGCTCTATTAACCGATACTGATAAAGAAAAAAAAGAGGATTTTAACAAAGTTACCTTAATGACTATTCACGCTTCAAAAGGATTAGAATTTCCTTATGTTTTTGTTGTTGGTTTGGAGGAAGGTTTGTTTCCATCCATGATGAGTGGAAATAGTCAATCTGATTTAGAAGAAGAAAGAAGATTATTTTATGTTGCAATTACCCGAGCTGAAAAAAGACTTTTCTTATCTTACTCCAATATTCGTTTTAAATGGGGGCAATATATTGATTCGGAAGCTAGCAGGTTTCTTGCTGAACTTGACCAAAGATATGTTACAAAAAAGAACTTTTTAAAAGATCAAAAAACAAACAGGAATCCTCATAAAATATTTGCGAAAACAAAAACTACAACAAACAAAAAATTTTCACCTCAAGGATTTAAAAAAGCAAGCAAACTCTCTAATACCAGTATAAAAAAGAGTAATCTAATTAAATTAAAAAACGGACAAATAGTAAAACATGAAAAGTTTGGAACGGGAAAAGTTATAACTATTGAAGGAGAAGGACCGAACAAAAAAGCTACCGTTTTCTTTAATGGAATTGGTAACAAGCAATTATTATTAAAATTTGCCCGATTAGAAATTATGAAATAAATGGTGTTTTTTAAAGAAAATCTTATTTTAATAAATTTCTAACTTTATTTTCGTCTATTCTTAAGGTGTCTTTCAATTCCTGTTCTGAGTGAAATTTCTTTTCTTCTCTAATTCTTTTTACAAACTCTACTCTTAATTCGTCTCCATAAATATCTTGATTAAAATCTAGAATATGAACTTCTAAGGTTCTTTGTTTTGAATCAAATGTCGGATTGCAACCAATATTCATCATAGCTGAATATTTTACAGTATTATGTGTAACCATTACTGCGTAAACACCATCATTTGGAATTAGTTTCCATTTATTCTCTATCTGAATATTAGCAGTAGGGAATCCTATTTTACTGCCATTTTGTTTTCCTTTTACAACTTTTCCCTTCAAACAAAAACTATGACCCAAATAATCAGTAGCTTCTTCAATTTCATTGTTTATTATTAGTTTCCTGATTTTTGATGAACTAACTGATATATCTTTAAATCTTTGAGGCTCTATTTTTTCTATACTATATGAATACAAATCTGATAATTTTAGAAGATCTTCAAAATTACCTTCTCTATTTCTTCCAAAATGATGATCATACCCAATAATCAGTTTTTTAACTTTTAGTTTATTTACCAATACATCTCTTACAAAATTCACAGATTTTATTCTAGAAAATGCAGGGGTAAATTCTTGTACTATTAAATGTTGTAATCCATAACTTTCCAACATCTTTGATCTTTCTTCAATTGTAGTAAGTAATTTTAACTTTTGATCGTCAGGAAATAATACATGACGTGGGTGAGGATAAAATGTTAAAAGAACGCTTTCTCCACCTATCTTTTTTGCATCTTGGTTAAGCTGCTTTAATATAGATTGATGACCAATATGAACGCCATCAAAAGTTCCTAAGGTTAAAGCTACGTTAAATTCAGGAGAAAACTCCTCAATAGAATTATAAATCTTCACAAATTTCTCTTATTTATATTGTTAAAAAACTGTTCAAAATTAAACATAAATTTATTTACATACTTTATATAATCAAACAAATAAAAAAATGTAAATTTGCTGTCGAAAATTAACGATTTATTTTAATCTAAATAAAACAAAAAATATGTCACAAAACATTGGTAAAGTTTCTCAAATTATTGGACCTGTAGTAGATGTAATATTTGAAGATGATTCAACAGAACTTCCACATATTTACGATTCTTTAGAAATTACTAGAGAAAATGGAAGTAAATTAATTTTAGAATGCCAACAACACATTGGTGAAGATACTGTAAGAACTATCTCAATGGAAACAACAGATGGCGTCAGCAGAGGTACTGAAGTTATTGCAACTGGGGCTCCAATAAAAATGCCTGCCGGAGAACATATTAAAGGTCGGGTATTTAACGTAATTGGAGACGCTATTGATGGAATGGAAGATTTGGACAAGACTTCTGGACTTCCAATTCACAGAGATGCTCCTAAGTTTGAAGATTTATCTACAGCTACTGAAGTATTATTTACTGGAATTAAAGTAATTGATCTTATTGAGCCGTATGCAAAGGGTGGTAAAATTGGATTATTTGGTGGAGCTGGTGTAGGTAAAACTGTACTTATTCAGGAATTAATTAACAATATCGCTAAAGGACATGGTGGACTTTCAGTATTCGCCGGAGTTGGTGAAAGAACTAGAGAAGGAAACGATCTTTTAAGAGAGATGTTAGAATCAGGAATTATCAATTATGGTGAAGATTTTAACCAATCAATGGAAGCAGGAGGATGGGATTTATCAAAAGTTGACCACTCAAAAATGGGAGAGTCAAAAGCAACATTTGTGTTCGGACAAATGAACGAGCCTCCAGGGGCAAGAGCAAGAGTTGCACTTTCTGGATTAGCAATTGCTGAGTACTTTAGAGATGGTGATGGAGAAGGGAAAGGAAAAGATGTATTATTCTTTGTAGATAATATTTTCCGTTTTACACAAGCAGGTTCTGAGGTGTCTGCACTATTAGGAAGAATGCCTTCAGCTGTAGGATACCAACCAACATTAGCAACAGAGATGGGAACTATGCAAGAAAGAATTACTTCTACTAAAAATGGTTCTATTACTTCTGTGCAAGCAGTATATGTACCTGCAGATGATTTAACTGACCCTGCGCCTGCTACAACATTTGCTCACCTTGATGCTACAACAGTACTTTCAAGAAAAATTGCTGAGTTAGGTATTTATCCTGCGGTAGATCCATTAGATTCAACTTCAAGAATTCTTACTCCTGATGTAGTTGGTGAAGAACATTACGATTGTGCTCAGAAAGTAAAAGAGATTCTTCAGAGATACAAAGAACTACAAGATATTATTGCTATTCTTGGTATGGACGAATTATCTGAAGAAGATAAATTAGCAGTACATAGAGCAAGAAGAGTACAAAGATTCTTATCACAACCTTTCCATGTTGCTGAACAATTTACTGGGCTTAAAGGAGTACTTGTAGATATTCAGGATACTATTAAAGGATTCAACATGATTATGGATGGAAAAGTTGACCAATATCCTGAAGCTGCATTTAACCTTGTTGGTTCTATTGAAGAGGCAATTGAAAAAGGAGAAAAAATGTTAGCAGACGCTAAATAAGAAATTATGTTATTAGAAATAATTACACCAGAAAACAAACTATTTGAAGGAGAAGTTACTTCTGTTAAATTTCCTGGTACAGATGGTGAATTTGGAGTTCTAAATAATCACGCTCCTATTATCTCTACACTTACAAAGGGTTCTATTGTTGTGATTGATAATAATAATGAAAGTAAGAACTTTGATATTAACGGAGGTGTGATTGAAATGCAAAACAATAAAATTATTGTTTTAGCTGACTAAATATTTTTAAATGAAATTATAGAAGAGGACTTTAATCGGTCCTCTTTTTTTATGTTTGAAGAATGAAAAATTGGTTTATATTATTTAGCTGCTTTTGTATTGCTTACGGAAATAATACTACTAAAGAAAATACTATGTTTCAACTTGAGGTAGGTGATATTCTTTTTCAGGATTTAGACTCTTCTCCTCTTTGTGATGCAATCGAATTAGTAACTCCAGGATATAATGGAGCAAATTTTTCCCATATTGGATTAATAGTTTCTGATAATGACACATTAAAAGTTCTGGAATCAATTCCTCCAAAAGTAATATTAACAAAGCTTGATGATTTCTTAAATCGTTCTTTTGATCAAAATGGAGATCCGAAAGTTATTGTTGGAAGATTAACTAAGGATTTTTCTTATTCTATTGCAAATGCTGTGTCATTTTCAAAAACCCAATTAGAAAAAGAGTATGATGATGTGTTTTTAACAAATAATGACAAATATTACTGCTCGGAACTAATATATGAAGCTTTCTCAAAAGATTCTATTTTTCAGTTACAATCTATGACCTTTCTTCATCCCGAGACGAAGGACACTTTAGAAACATGGAAAAAGTATTACTCAGATTTAGGATTTGAAATTCCTCAAAATAAACCAGGAATAAACCCTGGAATTATGTCTCTATCTAATAAGATTGAAATAGTACATTTTTATGGTATTCCTGAGGGAATGAAAAAATAATTATTCTTTATTTCTTG
>Ga0257121_1002226_pt1 | contig 13874 bp, 15 predicted proteins | sample SI106_100metaG_FD_190180 | JGI IMG/M metagenome (GOLD analysis project Ga0257121, IMG submission 190180) | Marine microbial communities from Saanich Inlet, British Columbia, Canada - SI106_100 | ecosystem: Environmental > Aquatic > Marine > Inlet | place: Canada: British Columbia | collected... | reverse complement strand
GATCCTGTGTGGCATGTACACAAAGAAATTCAAAGCTTTTTTTATGCAGATTATGGCGTGGCACAAAATCAAATCGAAGAGTCTTTATATGGTGCTGGACATTATGGTGAAAATATCACATTTAGAGGCAGTGACCCAGTGGGATTTAAGGGATACAAGGTTATCGGTGAAAAGAAACTAACGTCTAAAGAACTAGATCCAACTGGTGTTGTCTCACTAACTACTAAACGTGGGCAAACTCAATTTGTTACTGATATGAGTTATGTGCATAGTACGTTAAAAGACTGGATTAAGAAGCCGTTCGCCAAGTGGTACATTCTTGAACGCCAACCTGAGTTTGATGATACGCACGGCCCTGAGCGATTTAGTTTTGTTTTTATTTGTGCAGATGGTGTTACTACATACAAAACACTCTATAACTTTAATAATATAGCGCCAAAATACCTTGCTATTTTTCAACCTGGTGATGGTTTTGGATTTAACTGGGATCATTTCCAAAGTGAAAATGGTCAACTTTGTAAAACGGTGTTCGAAAATCCTAAAATCCCAGAAATGCTTTTAACCCAGCTTGATATTTGGACTAATGTATTTACTCCACCTGAAAAGACATTGTTCGACTTTTTAGAAAAGTGCATGTCTAATGTTGAATCAAAAATGAGTCAGTCAGTTTCATTTGATGTTTTTTAAACAAATTGGAAAAAGAAATTGCTAAAAATACTAATTAATTTGCCAACTTCATTAGTATTTTTATTCTAATTCGAGCTTTCATCATACATAGCACTATTTTTTGCAGCAATATCCTTAAAATATTCTCTTAGCTCTTTTGGTGCCAATACCTCCACATCTTTTAAGCTGAGTAGCCAGCGTCTTAATTGTTCTGAATCTTGCGTGGCACCTTTAAAACACCGCCATCCTCGTCTATCCCTATCTCCACCTCTTCTTTCAGTTCCAGTACAAGTACGACAATGCACAACTTCTAGGTTGTGCGGTGCAGATTCGTATAAATATTCTCCCACAGCAGGGGAAGTGTAAATTTCTAAATCAATATTCTCAGGATGTTGATGGATTGGGTTGTTTGGTGCGGTGTGTGTTCTTCCAGTTCTAATGTATTCTTGCAAAGAAAAGTCCTTTCTATCAACATCCCTATCATTGTTAAGCACAATATTAGAGAATTTATGCATTGCAAAATGGTTAGGCTTCCAGCTTCTATCAATCCCCATTTCTAAGTCTGTGACATATGCAACCAAGAAATAAACTGAACCTTGGCGAAACATTCCTAATGGATGATAAATTCTACCTTTGATAATATCATTGTGATTTTTGGCATAAATTGTTTTTGCCTCCCATTTACCATGTTCAGTAAGATCATAAGCAGATCTTGAATAATCTGCCTGAAAGCACTTGTCTTTATATAATGCGTTTAAAATTTCTTGAAATGCATCACCGTCTTCCATTTCTGGCTGGTTTACGTCATGTGGCAGTGGATCCACTTCAATTTTATTTGTAATCCAACTATTAATAGACTTATCATCAAGCTCATCTAATGCTTGATTAAAATAATGCTCGAGTGAGTGGATTGGCGGCAACATGTCTTTAATAAACTTCTGAGCTGCCAACAGAGACATTGCAGTTGTGGGATCTAAGGTAATGTTTAATTCTAAATATTCTTCATTCTTATCCCACCACCAATGATATGGTTTTTGATATGGTTTTGATGATTGATCTTCATGTAATGCATCATGATATTCGCACAATCCTTTTAAGTCTCTAAGAATAGTTTTGTTATCAACATCATGAAGTGTTGTTGTTTTTAGAAAGTCTTGAATAATCTTTGTAGTAACTTTATTAGTATCGTACTTTCTTTTATTAAAAATAAATTCAGCAATTTTGTTTCTTCTCTGTGTTTCAATTGTTTCCATAATTCAATTCTCCTTGTTTAATTATTAGTACTATTTTTTGACAAGCCGTACTTAAACCAATCGCTTGATTGTGTATCAACCCTTACTGCGCCAGTGGTTGTATCAATTAGGTATTCTTCTTGCTTGCTATAACTTCCCGATATATTTGAGCTAGATACTACAAACTTAATAAAGCGATGATCCAACCAATAAAATGGCTTAAAAGGCTTGATATTTTTAAGTGATAGCTTGTGTATATCTTTGCTTAAAACAACCCATCCATCTTCTGTATTAATTTGTGGATTTTCCACATTAGATGTAAAAATTTTGCATGTGTAATCAGAGCAATTTTCACTAAATATGTGCTTACTTCCTTGATAAACTTCAACCGTTAGTGGACTAATATTAATTTTTAATTCATCAATCTGAATGCTGTTACTAAAGGCAACCATGGGAATTAGTGCGACTAATGGGATAATGTTTTTAATCATTGTTTTCTCCGATTTATTTCATTAAGAATATCTTCGGCATACCTAACATCTATTGATATGATTTTTGAGATCTCATTTACAGTTTTAATATTTAAGTGATCAAAAATATTTTTTAAGGCGATGATATTGTTTTTTTCCAATTCTTTCTTTAGTGCATCTTCTAACTCATGTGTGTTAACCCATATTTTCTCGTAAGCACCTCTAACAATATCTATCCAGTTTTTAGATTCATTATTAATTGATATTTGCTTATAAAAGTAATTAAATAATTCACCTTTGTGTGTGAGTAGTTTTTGATTCTCAGATTTTGTAATAATCATTTTTTGAGAGGCAAATTTCACAAGGTCAAATAATAAACTGCTGTCAAAAATTTGATTGTCATAAATAATGCTTCGCATAATTTTTGCTGGAACGATGTTAATAGTTTTAAGTCCTTTGCTTGATGTGTAACTTTCATAAACAGCGCCATCAGTAATATATTTTGGCGTTTGATCTAACATTTTTAATGCGCCAATTAGGCTTGCTCCGACCACATACTTGCTCGCACTATTTTTTTCTTCATTTGTTAAAACATTTGAAATAATTAAACACAAGTCTGACACCTGATCAAGCTTATCTCTTTTGGGTGCTGCTTCACCGTGTTCTATATACTTTCTAATAGCCAGCTCAGTATCGCCAGTGGCTTCCACTTGACGATTCTTAATTTTATAAATGTATCTTGGTGTAACTTGCACTTTATCCGCTATAGTTTCAAAGCTATCATTGACTGTTTCTAAAACTCGTGACAATGGTTTCCAATTTTTATCCATTTTTTACTCCATGATTACTAATTAATATAATGACTATGTCCACAAATACTTGCGTAGTTTTATAAGCTGGATGAGCATTTTTTCATCCTCTTTTTCGTACATTTCTTCTGCATCGTTATATGCTTTATTGACTGATTCGTATAATTCTGGATTTTCATCTTTCTTACGCCCGATGTGACTAAATGTAGCCCTGCCTGTTTTGTCTGATGTGGTATCTTCGTAATATTCGTTAGTGCTCACACCCATTGGGCCTTTAACATTCATTAAGTCTGTGCGCTTTGGTCTTGCATCAGCCCACCAAATGTAAAGGTCTTTAATTTTCTTAGCATTTTTTGACTGATTTATGCCACCTTCTTTACCCAATGAAATTTCCCAGTCAATATATTTCATTCCCATTTTTGCACTTCTATAATTTGCTTTATACATATATTTAGGCAAGCTATCTTCACTAAATACAATTTGCAGATGCGCCTTTTCTAATTCCACTAGATCAACCAATAACTGAAACATGCCATGCATCAAACGACTATCTGTACTGTGCCACTCAGTAGCTTTTAAAGAATGGATTTTGATTAAATTATATTTTCGAATGTATTTATTTTTTAATTTACTTCTAATGTTTTCATACGGATAAATAAATACAGATACAAACCAATCAGGTAGTATTTTGGCAAAAAACCATCTGACCTTATTCGCTTGTGCTTGAGTATTCCACTCATCCCATTCTTCTGGCGTTGCTGCTTCAGGCATGTCCTGAAAAAACCATTTTTTGATACTTACTTTTGTCTTTGTGAAATCCATAGTTTATTGAAGATTAATTAATTGAAAAGGTGGCGTGGTAAGTTTTACGACCAAGACCCCGAGTACTACGATGCTTTCTTAAAAACGTACAATCAACAGAAGGATGCTGATTGATTGGTGATTGATTGGTGATTGATTGGTGATTGATTGGTGATTGATTGGTGATTGATTGGTGATTGATTGGTGATTGATTGGTGATTAATCGAAGAGTGGGTGAAAGTAAGGAAATTCGATATTTTGTTCGCACCACTTATTGTATTTTTTTGTAGTATTTAAATTATATGCTTCTTCGATGTCGCCCATTAAATCTGCTAATTTAAATTCGAAGTCGAGGGGTTCGTGGTTTATAAAATTAACTTCTTTCTCTTTTAAAAATGCTTCTTTAAGGTCGAAGTACTCGTTGATAAATTGTTTTTTGGTTTTATCTGACATAACATAATCTCTTTTTTGTATGTGAGTATTATACCATGTTTATGAACTAAATTTAATAATAGTTCATAATATTTATAGTTCAGTGTATAATTATCGACACACAACATCTTTATAACCTAAGTAAGTAAATTATCCCAAAGGGTTGGGACATGTGATGTCCAAAGTGCTCTGTAGGATTGCCATATCAATTACGAGGCGATCCGATGATTTATTTAAAAAACACATTAATTTTATTTATTATGCTAAACCTTGTAGCTTGTGGCGGTGGAGGTTCATCATCCATCTCAACTGTATCAGAAGATGTAATTACATGGACAAATGGTATTTACGACCCGTGGGTATTAACAACATCAGGTGCTACATCAAGTACAAATTCAAGTTGCACAGTAGATGTTTATAGTCAAGATGTGTGGTGGGAGAAAAATATCAATGGTATTCCGACTGGTATCAAAGGTTCATTAATTAGAACTGATACAGAAGAAAGAAACGAACAATGCCCTGTAACTGAAACAAGTTCTTCTGATAATACAATAACCACTTCTTCTACGTCCGTTGGTACACCATCAACTGAAACTACATCTACTACAGAAGTTAGAGTAAGTTTAAATGATGCAGGTAGTACATTAACTAACACCTATATAACCTACACGGACACAACTACCACCGCCACTACAACTACTGTTACTGCAATAACGACAACAACAAAAACATTCAGCAATGGTAGTATTACTACGACTGTTGCTGAACCTGTTACTACTATAGCAACATCAGACGCAGTAACAACAGCAACCAGAGAAGAACTAACCAATACTGTGGTTACACCGAATGTTGCAAGCACAAGCGATGTGAATAGTACATCAAGTACCTCTACTGACTCTGACCCTGTTGTAAGTACAACGGATACAAACGTAACACGTACAACAGCAGATGCAAATGGTAGCACAGTGTTTAATGTGTACACTATTTACACAGATACATCAACTGTTACAACAACTACAATTACAACAGCAATCACAACACGTACAACAACATTAACGGATGGCTCATCATCTAGTGAAGTTGTTGCAAGTAGCGCCACTTCTTCTAGTAACGACACAGTAACAGTTTCAACACGCGAGACATTAATTAGTACAAATACAGTTGCAAACGTAGCAAGCACAAGTGACAGTGATAGTACTTCATCTAGTGCATCAAGTGGCACTACTGTAGTAACTACTACAAATACAACTGAAGATAGAACTAGTACAGATGATAATGGCAGTACGGTGGTTAAGACATACGTTGTCTACACAGATACAACTACAACACCTGTAACTACAACTACAACAGTTACTACAACACGTACAACATTATGGACAGATAACACAGCATCCAGTGAAGTTATTAATGTAAGTTCAAGTGACTCAATAAGTAACACTGTAACAACAGCAACCAGAGAAGAACTAACCAATACTGTCGTTACACCGAATGTTGCAAGCACTTCGACCATTTATAAAAATGAACGAACTGCAAATACAGAAAGTGAACTAATCTCAGAATTGTACGGCACCAACTCAGACACTATCACTGTAGGCACAGACGCAGACGGTAACCCAATTCAACAAGCGGTTACGCTTTACTACTATAGTTGGCATAAGGTTACTTCTAATACTGTACTAAAAGACAAATACACAAGAACTACATACACTGATGATTCAGTAGTCGATGTATTGGTAACAGCAGATATCGAAACAATCACATCACCTACGAAAACGTATTTACTAGATCCTTGGGGTGGTAAAAAAACTACCACTCAACGAGTGCCAGTAGGCGAAACATTTATTGGAAATCCAGTTGCACCAGATGATAGTGGCGGGTCATCAGGCGTATATACATACTCACAACGAAGTGCCAACCATGATACTGATAACTACAATATTAGCGGATATTACAATAGTGATTATCTTGGCACGCCAACTAACGTTACAAGCAATAACCCAATCGATTTTGAAACTACAGAGGCAGAAAATGGTGCGGTACTAGTTACTTATGCAAATCATGCTTATGCAAGAGGTTGGACTGGCAAAGGTTCAACAGCACTTATTCTAGATACAGGTATTGACCAAGACCATCCTGAGTTCACTGGCAAGGTTAAATATCTTTGGGGCGCAGGCTATAGCACTCCTTACGAAGACGAGAATGGACACGGGACACACGTAGCAGGCATTGTATCTGCTAATAAAGATGATGTGGGAATCCACGGTGTTGCATTTGACACAGACTTAGCCATTGCTAAAATTGGTGAAGCAAATGGTATTAGTTTAAGTGGAGCGAGGTCTGCGCTTAATTGGGCAAAGCAATATGATGATATTGTGGTTGCTAACTTAAGTGCAAATACTAATTACAGTTCTTCATATAAAAACGCAATGACCAACAAAGGAAACGGTGTATTTACAAATGACCACGCTATTTACGGTGGTGCTAATTATTATAACTTAACAACTGCAAAATCATGGAAAGATGTTATTCCTGATGAACTTGTGCTAGTAGTTGCGGCAGGTAATTCAAGCAATGATTACGTACAAAATCCTGCAACCTTTGCAAGTGCTACTGATGCAAATGGTGATTTAGAACTAGATGGCAGAATGCTTGTAGCAGGTAATTGGAACACCAGTACACAAACAATTGATGGCGCTAAATCTGGGCATGTGTGTAAAGATTACACAACTCAATGTAACGATACCTATAAAACTAGCGATTTCTACATTCTAGCACCAGGTACGAATATCAATAGTACATATAATGACGGTGGATATAAGAAAATGTCAGGAACGAGCATGGCAGCACCTGTTGTTACCGCTGGTGTGTCAATTGTGCATCAAATGTGGCCGTACATGAAAGGCAAGAATATTGCACAGGTGTTATTACAAACAGCAAATAAAGATTTGAGCAATTACAGCGTTACTACACATGGGCAAGGTTTGTTGGATTTAGACAAAGCCACTCAACCAGTTGGTGAACTTGGTATTAGCCTTACAGGCAGAACAGGAACAACTGCAACTATTAGCGGTGGCATGTCAATTAGCGGTGTAGATGATGATGTAATTGCATCACTAAGTTCAGTAAGCGCTATTGATGATTTTGATAGGGACTTTAAGGTTGATTTAACCTCAATGATTAAGCAGAATAACAACTTAATGCCATTACAAGATGCTTACAAAAAAGGTGATTCTTGGGGTGCTATGCTATCAAATTTAGACGTTAAAACATTAGACGACTTCAGTATTGGACTAAATAATAAAGAGCGCTTTTTAATTGGTTATAGCCAATTAATTGCTGGTACAGCACTAGAATTAAATCTCAATTATTCAAAAAATAAAACCAATCCGTGGGTTGATGTGTCGGGCGTATGGGGTAATGTAAATAGCGTTAGTACCATTGATAGTAATCTAACTTGGACTAATGATAACTTTTGGATGCAAGGTGGTGTAATGGCAATCAATACAGATTTAACGTCTGGGTTATTGAGTGATATTAGCAATCTATATTCAGTTTATGCCACAACTGGCTGGGAAGAGGATAACTGGCGTATTTACGCAGGCACTAAGCCAAAGTTAATCAAAGGCGATATTGAATTTAACCTACCAAGCAATGTTGATGAAAATGGTGTCATGCATTACAGCAAACACAAAACCCAAGTCAAGAATGAAACAACAAGCTTTGTTGGTGGTTCTTGGCATAAGGAGATGAACGACTATTCGTTAATGACGGATGGCATAGTTGATAGTAGTGGTGAGCATCACACTTCAATCGTAATTAATAAAAAGTTTTAAATAAAAAAAAGGAGAAAGAAAATGAGTGATACAATTAACTGTCCACACTACAATACTAAAATCGATGTAGAAGAAGCTACTGAAAAAGTAATCTACAGCACAAGTGGTATGTATGGGTCTTTACAAGGTATTTCTGATAATGCTATTGGCCATGTTGAGGCATTAGAGTTGCCTTATAGTGAATAAAATAATAATTTAATTAGGAGAAAAATATGGGTGAAATTAGTATTACTAAATTAGATGCAATGCCTAGAGATGGTTCTGGTGCAACTATATCACATACATTAAATGAAGAATTAGAATGGGACTTGGTTCATACATTGAACTCTATTTTTTTACATAAAGATATAGATTCTGTTCATGCTAGTCGTGCTAGTGTAAATGATAACGAAGTATCGATTGATATTACTTATAAGGCATATAAGGCACAAGGTTCTTGGACGAATATAACATTCGATCTTGTTGAAGATTAATTTTCGTTAATTATAATAACCTCATCAATATTGTTAGCATATTGACTCTCGAGTGTTAATTCACATGCGTCAACAACAAATGGCGCTACCCCCGCTCTAAAATCAAACAATAATTTTGTGGCCTTGATTGTGGCTTGATTGGCTATTAGAAATCCCTCTATCTGTGTAGCAAGGGCTTGTGCGTCTGTCATATCTCGAATAAATCGCCTAGGAACGGCGCTTATCGGCGCTTTTGGATGTAAACTTCCAGACTCATCTGTATCATTGACTTGTTCTGAGAATTTTCTAATTGTTTCAGAGTCTAACTCAGATTGCTCACCATATATACTTAACATGGTAAAGCCAGTTTCAGCAAAGGTAAGTACATGATAAGATTCATCAATCAATGAGCCTTCAAATTTATTTGTTTTAATAATATTCATGTTTATAGAGTATATACGTCATTTAAGCTAATAAAAGTGAAAGTTAATTGTTTTGTAGCGTAAGAATTAAAAATTAAATTGTTCATGTTTAAATTTAATCTTCTTTTCATCTTTGTCATTTTTTTATGTAAGAGTGTAGTAATCTGATAATATTAGCAACAATTGTATTATCTTTTATATAATGCCTATTCTGCCTATTGTTATAGGCTTATCGTCCTTACCTACTAATTTGATTAAATTAATTTTTCTATTATTTTTACCTTTTAGATATTGGTCTATTTTGTCACGAGAAAATTTATAAATTTCATACTCAAGTTTTTCGTGTGCATGAAATCGGAACCAATATAGTTCATCATACTGGGCATTCTTAATTTCTTGAAATCCTGACTCAGTAATAGTGGCTTTTATTTCTATTGACTTCGTTATTTTGTTATCTTTATTTAATAAAAATGCATCTGGGCCACGCCCTTGCTTATGATATAAGTCACAAACATAAGATACCATTGGTTCAGAAAAATTCTCAGGCAATGGAGGTCTTCTAGTGTTATTTTTTTCATTCAAAATACATGCAACTTTCCATACCCACAATGGCTCAAGTATGGCAGCCTCGTCAGATTTTTCATATTTGTTTATAGTAATCTTTGTTGTATTAAAAATAGTTGTTATTTGTTTCATTATTTTCACCTATAAATTTGATAGTTTATTTTTTATTAGAACTTATCTACAACCGTCCAGTTTCCCTTTACCTTGCAAATAATACCTTGATAGCCAATTACACTATTGTCTTTAAGTTCATTGTCTAAGAACCACCTGCAAGTAGTGCCATTATGTGTAAATAACCTTGGAAAATCTGGGTGTGTTTTAAACAGTTCTAGTTTTCCACTAAAACCAATTTGTCCAACATCAAACTTTTGATTATCATCGCACGTTTCAGTTACTTGCTGTTGAATGGTATTGCCAACTTTTATCGTTTGTTGTTGTACTACGCATTTTGCTAATGCATTCGATGATAACATCAATAATAGTAATACTTTAATCATAATTTCTTGTGACAATAATTTCTTATGTCAATTAGTTTTTGGTTAATTATCCAATTTCTACGCTTGGTTAGTGGTTGTTGAAATCCATTAAAAAGCATGTTGCCAATTGATTTTTGTATATCAACAATAGTGCGTTTTTGACTTTGTAAAAACTCTACTTGTGCTTTTTTATTTTTACAATCAATCTTAAAATAGTTCAAATCATATTCTGACATTGCTAATCCTTTTGGCGCATCAATAGTGAGCGGGTTGTCAAATGCATAAGGATCTGGATTGTAATCAACACTCATGCATCCACTTGTTGTAACCATGGAACTAATCAACAGTATTGCAAATATATTTGATTTGCCATTTTTTGTACTTAATCGCACGCTGTTCTTGTGCATACGCACCTCCATCAATAAGTATTCCTTTTTCTTGTTTTTCCATTGACTCAAGCCATCTAATGATTGCGCTTTCGTTTGCACAATCATTAGGGATAATTGACACTTCTACTGGCATTGCACGATTGTTATACAACGCACAACCACTTAGAAAAGATAAAGCAATAACAGAAGCAGCAATTTTCAGCATGTTTAATTCCAGTTCTTAGTGCCAACGCTGTTAATACGTTTAATTTCGTTATCTAAGTCATTAATCTGCTTATTCAAACGTGCTTTTGCAGCTTCTGTAACCTTGCGCTTTTGAGTTTGTTTACTTAGCAATAGTGTTTGCTCTACCGGGAATGAAATCATTGCATAAAAGCGATAGTACTTGCCTTCTGGATGCAGTTCAGTCTCAACAACTTTGTAACCAGCCATATTTGCTTCTGCGACTACTTTTTTAACGATTTGGTCAATATTTTCAATAGTTACTTCGCTGTTGGTTTCAACTGTTTGTTTATTAGTTAAACTACTAACCAATGCATGGATTTGGTCTGCTAGTTGTGAGTGGGCGTGTAGCAATGCTTTATCACGCGCTAGTGCCATGTCCGTACTTTTTGCCGTACCTGTTACAAACAGCACACCATCTTTACTTTCATTTGGTTCAGTGAACCAATCAGGTGCTTTATCGATGGCGTATGCCACGTGTTCTACATCGTTGGTTGGTGGGTTTGAACCACATCCTACCAATCCCAATACAGTTGCAAGTGCTAATGTTAATTTAATATTTTTCATATTTTTTCTCCTTATTTTTTAAAGCCAAAGTTGTTATTTTTTTGTTTTTCATTTGCTATCTTCTTTCTATCAATATCTATATTCCATTGGATCTCTTGAATCAAATACAAAGTCGTATTAACAAGTAGCTCTTGAAAATTACGCATTGCTGAATTGTGAATTGCAGTTAGTATTGCTTTGTCATCACCGCCCATATCGATTGATTTATTTGCATCACGCGCTATCTGCATAAAAAAAGCACTGCTATTTCGATGGTTAATAAAATCAGACATCTGTGTTTTAATTTTTTTAAATAAATCATAGATATGACAAGACAATTTATTTGAATCTGTTATTAAATAAATATGGTCAAGCCTGAGTGGGCTCCAAATCATCTCTGGATCTTGTACTGGCGGAATAATAGTTGAAACAATCACACCATCCTTATCCCACAAGCATGTAGAGTCAAATGATCTTTTTTCTTTTAATATTTCGTCGGTAAACCTTAATAAGTTTTTTGATATACATACTCTATTGTCATGCAAATTTAGCTGTTGTATATTCTCTAAACGTCGATTATTTGATTTTTCCAATAAATCAACCCCTTTTTCTTTCTCATGTATTTCGGTGCTAATGTAGCCACAAAAAATCTTTTCCAATGAATATGCAAGGCTGTCACCAAGTTGATTTCCAGTTGAGTGTAGGTATTGCCCAACTTTCTCCTTTGGTATATTCAAAGATGTTGGCATAATGGTCTGATCCCCAATGTCTTTATAGATCCAGTTGCGAATGTTGTAAAAACCAACTTCATCTAAAAGCCAGTGATATTTGTATTTGTGATACAGATTTTTAAATGCACGATTAGTTGCTGTTGATAGTATGATGTGTTGATATTTATTTTTCATTTTCATAGTGTTGCGTGTTATTTTTAAAATATGTGGGTATTAAAACAAAAGGATCAGACATGCCATGTCCCACGATTATTGATAATGGTGTTAATCTAATAAATAAAAACGGACTAATATGAAATATCTAACCAAATCAAAATTTAAACTAGCAACCGAATGCCCGACCAAACTTTTCTATACTGGCAAAAAACAATACGCAAATACTAGTTTAGATAATCCATTTTTAGAGGCGTTGGCTGAAGGTGGTTTTCAAGTAGGTGAACTTGCTAAGCAATACTTCCCAGGTGGGCACAATATTCACACGTTGAATTATGATGAAGCACTAAAGCAGACTAATAAACTATTAGAGCAAGATGAGGTTGTTATTTATGAGGCGGCAATCAAACACAATAACCTATTCATTCGAGTTGATATTTTAGTTAAACGTGGTAACTACATTAAGTTGTATGAGGTTAAGGCCAAATCTATTGACTTGACTGATAATTCATTTTTAACCAAGAACGGCAAGAAAGTACTTGCAAAATGGAAGCCGTATTTGTTTGATATTGCCTTTCAAAGATATGTAGTTCGCTGTGCATTTCCAGAATCAGTTGTTACTGCTTATCTGTACTTGGTAAATAAAAACTCAACAGCACCAACCAGCGGGCTTAATCAGAAATTTCAAATTGTCGAAGATAAGAATAGACGTAAAGGAATTAAAGTTTCATCATCACTTAATGATGAGGATTTATCAAAAGAACTACTATATAAAGTCCCCGTTGATGAATACTGCGACTTAATCTTTGATACTGAGGCTGGTGAAGATGAACGTGGTGTTAGTTTTAAAAAAAGAATTAATGAGTATGCCAAATCTTATGATAAAGATATTAAGATTAAGCCGATTTTGAGCAAAGAGTGCGGTGATTGCGAATTTAAGGCATCGCAAGAAGATTTAGATAGTGGAAAAATTAGCGGATTTCATGAATGTTGGAAGCAAAAATTAAACTGGTCTGATAAAGATTTTGAAAAACCTAATGTGCTTAATATCTGGAACTTTCGTGCTAAAGATAAATTCATCCAAGAGGGTAAGATTAAGTTTTCAGATATTTACGAAAAAGATATTAAACCTGATGAATCACCTACAAAAGTAAGACAATGGTTGCAAATTGAAAAGGTTAAAAATAATGATGAATCTGTTTGGCTAGATACAGACGGTCTAAAAACAGAAATGGATTCTTGGGTGTTTCCACTGCACTTTATTGATTTTGAAACAACAGCAATGGCAATTCCATTTAATCAAGGCAGACGACCTTATGAAGGTATTGCATTCCAATTCTCACATCATATTGTTTATGGAGATGGAAGGATTGAACACAAAGGAGAATACATTAATACTGAACGTGGCATCTTCCCTAATTATGAGTTTGTTCGTCAACTAAAGGCGCAACTCGATAAAGACCAAGGCACTATCTTTAAGTATTCTAATCATGAGAATACATACCTTAATATGATTTACGTGCAATTACAATCTGAGCAAGCAGATGTTGAAGATAAGGATGAGTTATGTGATTTTATTAAAAGCATTACTAAGTCAAAGAAAGACAGTGTGGAAAAATGGTGTGGTGAACGTAACATGGTTGATATGCTAGAAGTAGTGAAAGACTATTACTACA
>Ga0257121_1002214_pt1 | contig 13916 bp, 14 predicted proteins | sample SI106_100metaG_FD_190180 | JGI IMG/M metagenome (GOLD analysis project Ga0257121, IMG submission 190180) | Marine microbial communities from Saanich Inlet, British Columbia, Canada - SI106_100 | ecosystem: Environmental > Aquatic > Marine > Inlet | place: Canada: British Columbia | collected... | reverse complement strand
TTGGTGTGCCCCATTTTTCTTCAGATTTTTTTGCGTGTTTATACCACAGATATCTTTCATTGAATATCGAGCAGCTATTTGAAGTATTAGAAGGTATTGAAGAACAGGCTGAAACAAAAAAAATTATTAGTAGTAAAAAATTAGTTTTAAACATTCTTAAATTTCTTAAAAAAAAAGTTAATAATTATTGCTACCACTACACCAATTAAATTTCCAAACAAATCAGGGAATTCAAAATTCCTTTCAGGAATAATGATGTGTAATATTTCCAATATTATAGATAGTGAAACTAAATATAGAATAACAAAATTTATTTGATTTGAATTTTTATAGGTAAAAAAACCTATGATAGACAATAATAAAAAAGAATAAAAGTGGTTTGATGAAATTAAGAAATCCTTTGTAATTTGAGGTTGTAATTTGCAATCATTATAGAAAAAACAACCCAATAAACTGCCTGGAAATAGATATAAAGATATTAGAGTCAAATTTGATAAGTAAAAAATAAATTTATAATGTGAAAAAAAATTAATCATTAAAATATCTAGTCTTAATTTATAAATTAATTTAAAAGATTAACAAATGAGTTATTTAATTTTAGTAAGACATGGCCAAAGTATATGGAATCTTGAAAAAAAATTCACAGGTTGGGTGGATGTTGATCTAACAGAAAATGGTAAGTCAGAGGCTAAAAAAGCTGGCGTACTAATAAAATTAAATAATATTAAAATTGATATTTATTATTCATCTTTTCAATTAAGAGCAAAAAATACATTAAATTTAATAAAAGAAGTATTAGATGATAAAAAACATTCAAAAGAAGCTTGGCAATTAAATGAAAGACATTATGGGGCACTCACAGGTTTAAACAAAGATGAAATGAAAGTAAAATTTGGTGAAGAAAAAATTCATCAATTTAGACGTTCATGGGATTTGCGACCAGACCCATTAGATAAAAATAATCCATATCATCCTTATAATATTGAGGCTTATAAAAAAATACCAATTAGCCTAATCCCTGATACAGAGTCACTTAAAGATACTTATGAAAGAGTATTAGAGTTTTATAAACGAAAAATTGAAAATGAAATTTCTAACAATAACATTTTAATTTCTGCACATGGAAATTCGATTAGAGCATTATGTAAATACTTATTTAAATTAGATGAAAATCAAATATCTAAATTGGAGATTCCAACTGGAAATCCATTGTTAATAAATTTAGATGAAGAAAAGAAAATTACTGATTGTAAATACTTAGATAGCGAAAGAGCTAAAGATCTTGTAGTTTTTTAAAAGTTTCAAGATTTGTTAAATGATAAAACTCATTATTAGTTTCAAATCCATATAATTCTTTTTTCTCAATTAGATCATTCCATACATTTTTTATCGAAAAATTTTTATCTTTATAATCAGAAAGAATTTTTTTATTCATTATTTGGCATCCTGTATAAATAAATTTTCTATCATTATTTTTTATTATTAAATTATCCTTTAGATCAAAATCACCATTTAAATTTTTATCAAAACTTAATTCTTTTTTTACTAATAAAAGTATATTTTTTAAATTTTTAGAAAAATATATCTTTTCCATCTCAATAATTTCATTGGAATAATGTTTTTTCCATATTGTATCCGGATTAAATATTAAAATGTTATCTTCTTTCGTATGTTTCATCATATTGTTTATACCGCCACCTGTATCAAGAATATTCTCTCCATCTTCAATAATTGTAATTTTAGATTTAAATTTTTTATGATTTATAAAATTATTAATTTGATCTTTTAAATAAAAAGTATTGAGAATAACTTGTTGTATACCCAAACTTTCGATTAAATTAATGCAAGTTTCAAGTACTGAAATATTATTAAATTTTATCAAGGGTTTAGGAGTGTCTAGTGTTAACGGATTTAATCTTTTTCCAAATCCTGCGCACAAAATAAAGGCTGTATTAATTCTCATTTTACTTAGTTATAAATTTAGGAAAATTAGATGCTAATAACAACTTTAAATTAACCAAGTCTTGATTTTTACTTGTCCTGCTATCAATCATCTTCCATGCATATGGAATAAGCTTTAAATATTTTCTTTTCTTATCTCTTTCTGCTAGTCTCATGAATATTCCAATAATTTTTAAATTTCTAAGAACTGATAAAATATCAAAATCATTTTTAAATTTATCTGCATCAATTTTTTTATTAGTATTTAAATAATAGTTATATACTTTGTCTTTCAATGAATTAGGTGTTTTGTATCTAACATCATCTATTAAGGAAGCTAAATCATAGGCTTTGTTTCCAATAAGAGCATCTTGATTATCAATTAATCCAATTTGATTTTTTGAATTTATGACTAAGTTTGAAACGTGAAAATCTCTATGAACAAAAGTATCATTTTTAAAATTTAATTTTAATATTAATAGCCTAATCTCTTTATTAAATTTACTGTTAAATATATTTATTTTTTTTTTATTTAATTTTTTTGGAACATACCAATAGCTAAATAACTTTGCCTCATCTAATAAGATTTTATTTTTATAATCTTTAATCAGGTAAAATTCGTTTCTGAAATTTTTGATTTTTTTATCTTTAACTAATTGAATTTTATTTAAAATATTAATAGCTTTTTTAAAAATTGGATATTGATTTTTTTTATTTTTTGAAAATATTTGATAAATTGTTTTATTTCCCAGATCCTGTATTTCAATATAATTTTTTTTATAATTTTGACTTAATAATTTAGGAGCGATTATATTATTTTTGATTAAGATTTTATTGATTGAATCATAGATTAATAAATTTTTAATTTTTTCTCTACTTGCAAATACTATAATTGAATTTTTCTTAGTATTTCTATAAAATTTTCTAAAAGATGCATCTCCTTTAATTTCCTTAAAATCTTTTGAACGTTTCATATTAAAGTATCAGTCTAAACCATCAATTTTAACAGATCTATTATTTAATTCATTTTCATAGTTAAACATCAGATCTATGGTCTTCTTAAAGTTTTCTTTATTAATTAATTCAGGCCACTCAATGAGTGTTATTGTATTTTCATTTTGTTCAAATAGATCTAAATTTTTAACTTCAGATTTATCTTTTAATCTAAATAAATCATAGTGTTTAATCACCAAATCATCTGCTTCATACACATTAAGTAAATTAAAAGTTGGACTCGTTACCTCAGTAATTTTCATTTTTTTTTTATTTGAAATTGATTAATCAAATGTTTTACAAAAGTAGTTTTTCCAACTCCCATCTCTCCATATAAAAAAATTAGTTCACCCCCTGCTAGATAATTTGAAAAATTTTTAGCTAATTCTCTGGTCGTCTCTTCTGAAGATATATCTATTATGCTATTTTTAATAGCGATAGGCATCTGGCTTGAATGGACCTTCGGTTCCAACACTTATATAATCTGCTTGTTCTTTCGATAATTTAGTAAGTTTAGCTCCGACTTTTTTTAAATGAAGTGTTGCAACTTTTTCATCTAAATGTTTAGGAAGTACATAAACTTTATTTTCGTAATTTTTATGGTTATTCCAAAGTTCAATCTGTGCAATAACTTGATTTGTAAATGAAGCACTCATAACAAAACTTGGATGTCCAGTTGCACAACCTAAATTAACTAATCTACCCTCTGCTAAAAGAATAATTCTTTTCTCACTTGGCAATTCTATTTCATGTACTTGAGGTTTAACTTCTGTCCATTTGTAATTTTTTAAAGCCTCAACTTGAATCTCGTTATCAAAGTGACCAATGTTACATAAGATCGCTCTATCTTTCATATCTCTCATATGATCAGCTGTTACTATATCTTTATTACCAGTTGCTGTTACTACAATATCTGCTCTGCTGATAGCTTCTTCCATTAAAACAACTTCATAACCTTCCATAGCAGCCTGAAGAGCACAAATTGGATCAGCTTCTGTTACTAAAACTCTAGCTCCACTCTGTCTAAGAGATGCAGCACTACCTTTTCCAACATCTCCAAAACCTGCAACAATTGCAATTTTTCCTGACATCATAACATCGGTTGCTCTTCTAATTCCATCTACCAAACTTTCCCTACATCCATATAAATTATCAAATTTAGATTTTGTTACTGAGTCGTTCACATTAATTGCTGGTACTAAAAGTGAATTATCTTTTTGCATTTTATTTAATGCTTTAATTCCAGTTGTAGTTTCTTCCGAAACACCTTTTATATCTTTCATTAGATCTTTATATTCATTGTGCATGATCGCAGTTAAATCGCCACCATCATCTAAAAGCATATTAGGTTTCCACTCAGGCTTTCCAACAATAGTTTGTTTTATACACCACAAATACTCTTCTTCAGTTTCACCTTTCCAGGCATAAACGGGAATTCCAGCTTTTGCAATTGCTGCTGCTGCATGGTCTTGTGTTGAAAAAATATTACATGATGACCATCTAACTTCAGCTCCTAATGACACTAAAGTTTCAATTAATACTGCTGTTTGAATAGTCATGTGAAGACAGCCTATAATTCTTGCACCACTTAATGGTTTTTCTTTGGAATACTCTTCTCTCAGGGCCATTAAACCTGGCATTTCACTTTCTGCTATTGAAATCTCTTTTCTACCAAATTCAGTTTGCGATATGTCTTTTACTTTAAAATCTTCCATGGCAAGGTTTATACAGTTAAGTATTTATTTATCAATACCTGATTAAGCACTGGGAAATTTTAATTCCATCATTGCACCTTCGGCATCTAGACGATTAGATGCTACAATTTCACCATCATGAAGATCAACTAGGTTTTTTACTATATTTAACCCAAGTCCAGAGTGTTCACCAAACTTTTCAGGTCTATTACTATAAAATCTTTTGAATATTCTTGAAGTATCTTTTTCCTTAAAACCTTGACCTTCATCAAATACTTTAACTGAAATTTTTTTATTTTGGTTATAAGAAATGTTCACAAAAATATTATCACCTTCTTTGCTAAAAGAAATTGCATTATCCAACAAATTCGCAATTATTTGTTCAATTCTATTTTCTATACCATTAATAACATATTTTTCTTTTCCATCATTTTTGTATTCAATATTAATTCTCTTTTTTACTTTATGAATATTATTATAGTCATCGACGACTGATTGAATAATAGGTTCTATATTTATTTTTTTCATTTTTTCTTTACTTAAAGCAACTTCATCTTTTAACATTTGAGAATAATCTGTTATTAGCCTTTCAATTCTTTGGACATCATGACTTAAAATGTTTAGTAATCTCTCTCTTTGATCATTGTCATTAGCATCTTGTAAAATTTCTGACGCACCTTTTAAAGATGCTAATGGATTCCTAATTTCATGCACTAAGTCAGTAGAGAAATTTTCAGCATGCGTAACTCTTTTTTGAAGTTCATTTGTCATATCTTCCAAAGAATTAGATAAAAGTCCCAATTCATCATTTCTTTTTTTTAAATTTTCTATCCCTGATTTAATCTGACTTTTTTCTCTTATACTAATTGTATATCTAACTAGGTTTTGTATTGGCTTAATAAAGTATCTACTTAATACAAAAGAAAATATTAATATTACAAATCCTACAGACACAGCAGTTCTAATTACAAAAGCTTTTCTTTCATCAATTGCGGTTTTTATTTCATTTGTATTTTCTATTATTGCCAAATATCCAAAATTAATTCCATCGTTTATAACGTTCTTTATAGTTGTTACTTTAAATTGATTAAAATCATCTTGTGTAAAGGTAAAAGAACTACCTAAATCATTTGAGTTCGAATATTTTATCAAAATATCTTTTAATGAAACAGGTTTTTTTTCATCTATTTTTATATTTTTTTCTTCAATTTTTTTTTCTGTTTTCTGATCATTTAAACTTTCAAATTCAATTTTATCTAATCTTGTTGAGAAGGATCTTGGATCAAGATCTAAAGTGTCCGTATCACCAATAAGATTTAATTGATCATCAAAAAACAGTACTCTATCTAAATTTTGAAAAATAAACCTTGTAGAAAATAGAAATTTTCTAATGTCGTTTTCCTGAAATTTTACTTCTAATCTTAAAAGATTATCTATGGTATTATTTATGATGTTAGAGTGATTAAGAGATTTTTTTTTTATTAAACTTGGTTGAATATTGCTAAGGTATATGAAAGTGAATAATCCAATTACTGTGAAGATTATAAAATTTATAAATAAAAATTTTTTTAAAATAGAGAGTGTTTTTAAGTATTTACTAAACATTAGCTAACATTCCATCTATATCCACTACCATACCTAGTTTCAATAGCTGAAAAATCAGGATCTACTTTTTTAAATTTTTTTCTAATTCTTTTTACGTGACTATCAATAGTTCTATCTTCAATATCAGTATCTTCTCGATAGGCAATATCCATTAACTGCCCTCTCTCTTTAATAATTCCAGGTCTTTTAGCTAATTCTTTAACTATTAAAAACTCAGTAGTGGTTAATTTGTCTGGTAATTGTTTGCTATTCCATTCACATTCAAGTTGAGACGGATCTAATTTTAATCTACCATGCGCTATCAAGCTTTTATTTTCTTCTAAAACATTACCTGAGTCTTTTTTTCTTAACTGAACTCTAATTCTTTCAATTAATATTTTTATTGAAAAACCTCCAGATTTTTTTACAAAATCATCAGCTCCTAGTTTTAAACCTAATAACTCATCAATCTCATCATCTTTTGATGTTAAAAAAATTACTGGCAGAGAGGTTTTTTTTCTTAGCTTCTTAAGCAATTCCTCACCATCCATCTTTGGCATCTTAATATCAATTACTGCTAGATCAGGCGGTGTTCTTGTGAGACCTATTAAAGCACTTTCACCGTCAATATATGTTTGTATATTAAAACCCTCTTTTTCTAGTGCAATACTTAAGCTGGTTAGAATATTTCTATCATCATCTATTAAAGCTATTGTTTGTTTGTGCATTACTTATTTAAAAATACTAAATTGTTCTAAATTGGGCAATCTAATAAAATTAGTGAAGCAATCCCCAATTATTTCCAACATTTACATCAACAGTAAGTGGGGTTGAAAATGAATGATAATCACTATGAGCTACACTAGTCATTTCTTCTTTGATTAATTTAACCATTATTTTTTCATCTTTTTTTGGCACCTCAAATATCAACTCATCATGAATTTGTAATAACATTTTTGATTTAATATTTTTTTGTTCAAATAATTTTTTTTCTAATCTTATCATTGCTAAACGCATAATTTCTGATGCCGATCCTTGTATTGGAGCATTTATTGCAGCTCTTTCTTGAAAATTTCTTACATTGAAATTTTTATCATTAATTCCATTAAAGTGAGATCTTCTTCCAAAAATATTATTAACATAACCACTTTTTCTACAAAATTTAATTGTTTCATCCATATAAATTTTAATTTCAGGAAATTTTGCAAAATATGCATTCAAAAATTCTTCTGCTTCATAATTTGAAACATTGATTTGTTTTGATAGGCCATATTGTGAAATTCCATATATAATTCCAAAATTAATTGCTTTAGCTTTTCTTCTGTGATCTTGATTTACTTTCTTAATATCAATATTAAAAATCTGGCTAGCTGTTAATGAATGAATATCTTCATTATTCTTAAAAGCTTTTTTAAGCTCTTTAACATCTGCAAGATCTGCTAAAATTCTCATTTCAATTTGATTGTAATCTGCTGAAATTAATAAATGATCTTTTTTTGCAGTAAATGCTTTTCTAATATCTTTTCCATCCTCTGATTTTATTGGAATATTTTGTAAATTTGGGTCACTGGATGCTAATCTACCAGTTGTAGTAGCTGCTAATAAAAAAGAGGTGTGCACTCTTTTTGTTGAAGGATTTATGTGTTCTGGAAGAGAATCTGAGTAAGTATTTTTTAATTTTGATACTTGCCTCCAATCTAAAATTAATTTTGGAAATTCATTTCCTTTAAAAGCTAAATCTTCCAAAACACTTGCACTTGTTGCAAAACTCCCTTTTTTAGTTTTTTTTAAACCTGCAATCTTGAGATCATTATATATTATTTCTCCTAACTGTTTTGGTGATGCGATATTGAATTCTTTTTTTGAAATTTTAAATATTTTTTTTTCTAAATTTTTTATTTTCTTTTCAAATTTTAAAGAAAGAGATTTTAAAAATTTACTATCAACTTCAATTCCTTCCATTTCCATAAAAGCAAGAATCTTAATTAATGGTTTTTCAAAGATCTCATAAAGATTAATCATTTTTTCAAGCTTTAAGTTTTTAATAAATTTTTTATATAATCTAAAAGTAATATCTGCATCTTCAGCAGCATAATCTTTAGCTTTATCGATCTCAACATCACTAAAATTTATCTCTTTTTTTCCTGTTCCAACAATTTCTTTAAAAGAAATTGTTTTATGACCTAAATGAATTTCTGATAGTGTATCCATATTGTGTCTATTTTTTCCTGCGTCTAACACATATGACATAAGCATTGTGTCTTCCATTGATGAAATTGTTATTCCCTGTTTATATAAAACTATAAAATCAAACTTAATATTTTGACCAATTTTCTTAACACTTGGGTCTTCTAATAGAGGTTTTAATTTTTTAATAACAATATCTTTTTTAATGCATTTTGATGATTTGTGTCCAATTGGAATATAACAAGCTTTACCAATTTTAGAGCATAGAGAAACACCTACTAAATTTGCTTGATGAGGATCTAAAGAATTTGTTTCAGTATCTACTGCAACCTCTCCAGCTTCTTCAGCCTCTTTTATCCATTCATCTATTTCATCAGGATTTTTAATTAAATGATAATTCTTATTATTAATTACTTGTTGCTTAACTGATAAATCTTTTTCACTTAGTTTATTTGATAACTTTGGTTCACCATATGTAGATATGACAGAACTCAAAAGCCGATTAAATTCCATCTCTCTTAAAAAAGCATAAAGTTTATCTTTATCTATTTCTTTTAGCTTAAACTCAGCCAATTCTCTGTTGATTGGAGCATCTTTCATTAAAGTTACAAGCTGCTTACTTATTAATGCTTTATCTTTATTTTCAATTAATGTTTCTCTTCTTTTGTTTTGTTTTATTTCACCTGCTGATTTTAAAATTTTTTCTAAAGTTCCATATTTATTAATTAGTTCTGCGGCCGTTTTAACTCCTATACCTGGAACTCCAGGAACATTATCGCTACTATCACCCGCTAGAGATTGTACATCTATTACTTTTGAAGCATCAACTCCAAACTTTGTAAGAATATCCTCTTCTGAGATAAATTTATTTTTCATAGGGTCAAAAATACGAACCCCTTTTTTGTACAATTGCATCAGATCTTTATCTGATGAAACAATTGTAACTTTAGCACCTTTCTTTAATATTTTTTCAACGTAAGTTGCAATTAAATCATCTGCCTCATAATTTGGTAAATCAACTGATGGTAAGTTAAAAGCTAGAACTGACTTTCTGATATACTCAAATTGAGGAGCCAAATCATCAGGTGCTTCTGAACGATTAGCCTTATAGTCACTATAAATATCATTTCTAAATGTCTTTCTTGCTGAATCAAAAATTACCGCAAAATGAGTTGGTTTTTGTAAATTTTGATCTGACTTTGAGTCTTCTAGTAATTTAAAAAGCATACTACAAAAGCCACTTACAGCTCCCGTTGGTAATCCATCACTCTTTCTAGTTAATGGTGGTAGCGCATAATAAGCTCTAAAAATATATCCTGAGCCGTCAATAAGGTAAAAATGATCTGTTTTTTGAATTTTATCCATTAAAATATCATTAAATATTACAGTCGTATTAAAATCTGTATATAAAAAAATTTACTTTTTTTAAGATCATTAATTATATCTAGATTATTTTAAAGTTTGATAGTATCATTTAATTATGGAGTTAACTAAAAATATATCACAATCTAAATTAATAAAATCAGTTTTAGCAATAATACTTGGGTCTATAGCGCTTACTATATCAGCTAAAATTAAAATACCTTTTTATCCAGTTCCAATGACTATGCAAACATTTGTTGTTCTATTTTTAGGCGTTAGTCTTGGATACAAAATAGGTCTTGCAAGTATAGGGTTGTATTTGTTTGAGGGAATTTTAGGTTTACCTGTTTTTTCAAATTCTCCTGAAAAAGGTATTGGATTAGTTTATTTTACAGGTCCAACTATGGGTTATTTGATAGGTTTTTTAACCGCAGGATATTTGGCCTCCAAAGTAAATAATAAAGATAATTTTTTGATAATTTTAGCTAAACTTATAGTGGCAACCTCTACTATTTATATATTGGGGTTATTGTGGTTAGGAACTCTTATTGGATGGGACAAACCAATTATGGCCTTAGGCGCTCAGCCATTTCTACTAGCAGAAACTTTTAAAGTTGTGCTTTTAGCCTTGGCAACAAAACAAATTTTAAAAATAAGAAATATTATCTAGGTGATCTTTTAGAGAGAATTCTTTGAAGAGTTCTTCTATGCATTTTTAATCTTCTTGCAGTTTCTGAAACATTTCTATTACATAACTCAAATACTCTATGTATGTGTTCCCATTTCACTCTATCTGCAGACATTGGATTTTCAGGAGGAGCAGCTTTTTTTGTAGGATCTGCAAGCAGAGCTTTTTCAACATCCTCTGCATCAGCTGGTTTAGCAAGATAATCGATAACGCCCTCTTTAATCGCTGCTACTGCAGTTGGAATATTTCCATAACCAGTTAGCATAATTATTCTGCTTTCATTATTTGTAGTTTGAATTTCTTTCACAACCTCTAGTCCGTTTCCATCTCCAAGTCTTAAGTCTACTACCGCAAAACCAGGTTTCTTAGCCTTAACAGATTCAACTCCTTTTTGTACACTTTCTGCTTGAGTAACTTCGAATCCCTTTTTCTCCATTGCTCTAGCCAATCTCTCTCTAAACGGATTATCATCATCAACTATAAGTAGAGATTTGTTCTCAAAATCGTTGATATTTTTAAGGACTACTTGTTCTTTCATTGACCTGATATGGTGATTAAATCATATAATTCAATACCTATTATTTGCTTTACATTATTAATCTATGGGCTTATTAGGAAGAAATTTTAAAGTTTTTTAGTAATAAAAAGCTTTTTTTTATTAAATTTTTTTTGGAGGCATTTTTGATGCAAAAATTTAAATCAGTTGAACAGATAATAAATCAGCTGAAACCTGAGAAACCGATTTATTGTATAAGAAAGAATTCTATTCGATCTGCAGTAACATATTTTAACAAAAATTTTCCTGGTAAAATCCTGTATGCAGTGAAAACAAATCCACATCCTGCTGTAATAAAAACAATTATAGATAGTGGTGTAGAGCAATTTGATGTTGCTTCTATCGAAGAAATTAAAAGCATTAGAAATTTTAGCCAAACAGCAAAATGTTCTTATATGCATACAGTAAAAAGTAGAGAAAGTATTAAAGAAGCTTATTTTAATTATGGAGTTAAAACATTCTCACTAGACACTAAGGATGAGTTAATAAAAATAATTGAAAGCACAAATAACGCAAAAGATTTAGAATTATTTGTAAGAGTTGCAGTTTCTAATGAACATGCTGAAATAGATTTATCAAAAAAATTTGGCGCTTTAAACTCAGAGGCAGCAGGATTATTAAGATTAGTCAAACAGTATGCTAAAAAAATTGGGCTAAGCTTTCATGTTGGTTCACAATGTATGCATCCAATATCATATTCAAAAGGTATTAATGAAATTGGAAACATTATTAAAAAAACAAAAATTATACCTGATTGCATTAATGTTGGCGGTGGATTTCCAACAATTTATCCTGACTTAATACCTCAATCTATGGACAGATATTTTAATGAAATTAAAAAAGGATTAGAAAACTTAAAGCTTGAAAAATTACCTGAAATTATTTGTGAACCAGGAAGAGCTCTGGTTGCGGAAAGTGGCTCTACAATCGTAAGAGTAAATTTAAGAAAAAAACAAAAACTTTATATAAATGATGGTACTTACGGAACCCTATTTGATGCAGGAACGCCTAATATAGTATTTCCATCTAAAATAATTAAAGACAATACAAATAAAATAATATCAAAAAAATTAACTGCTTTTGATTTTTTTGGACCTACATGTGATAGCATGGATTATATGAAAGGTCCTTTTCTTCTTCCTAATAATATTAAGGAAAATGATTACATTGAACTTGGCCAACTAGGTGCTTACGGTTTAACATTTAGAACTCAATTTAATGGCTATTATTCAGATGAAATATTTGAGGTTGAAGATAATCCAATCATGACAATGTATGACAAAGACACTAACAAAGCTACTTTGGTCGCTTAATGTCAAATCATAAAAACCCAGGTCATAATAGTAAAAAAGATTTTTTAAAAAATCCTGTTGAACATATCGATATCACTTCATTCGACTCTCGAAAAATAATTTCTTCAATGGAAAAAATGTCTTTTGTTTCAAGGGAAACAGCCAATGCTGCAAACATTTATAATGACATGCTTAAAGATAAAGATTGCACTATATTTTTAACTTTAGCCGGCTCTACTTCAGCTGCTGGATGTATGAATATTTATAAAGATTTAGTCAAATATAATATGGTTGATGCAATTGTTGCAACTGGAGCTTCTATAGTAGATATGGATTTTTTTGAAGCACTTGGATTTAAACATTATCAAGGCTCACAATTTCAAGATGATACTGAGCTGAGAAATAATTATATAGATAGAATATATGACACTTACATTGATGAAGAAGAGCTTCAAATGTGTGATAAAATTATTTGTGATATTGCTGATAGTTTAGAACCAAGAAGTTATACATCTAGAGAATTTATTTATGAAATGGGAAAATATTTAAAGAAAAATTCAAAAAAGAAAGATTCTTTAATCGAAACAGCCTTTGACAACAATGTACCAATTTTTTGTCCAGCTTTTACAGATTCAAGTGCTGGTTTTGGTTTGGTGATTCATCAAGAAAAAAATCCAAAAAAACACATGACTATAGATTCTGTGAGAGAATTTAGAGAACTGACAGAAATTAAAATTAAATCTAAGGGGTCAGGTCTATTTATGATTGGTGGAGGTGTGCCAAAAAATTTTATACAAGATACTGTAATTTGTGCCGAATTATTAGGTAAAGAAGTTAATATGCATAAATATGCTGTGCAAATTACGGTGGCTGATTCAAGAGATGGTGCTTGTAGTAGTTCAACTTTAAAGGAAGCAAGTTCTTGGGGCAAAGTTGATATTACAAAAGAACAAATGGTATTTGCAGAAGCAACAAGTGTATTGCCTTTAATCGCAAGTGACGCTTATCATAAGGGTGAGTGGAAAAATAGAGATAGAAAAAACTTCACAAAAATTTTTGAGTAAAAATTGAAATATCTTTCAAATAAAAATGGATTTCTTGGAATTGACAATAAAGTTGATTTCAAAGAAAAAGTTGTAGTCGTTCCTTTTGGGCTTGAAAAAACTGTCAGTTATGGTGGCGGAACTAAAAATGGACCCAAAGAAATTATCAAAGCTTCTCATCAAGTAGAGCTATACGATGAAGAATTAAACTGTGAGCCATACAAAAAAATAGGTATAAAAACTTTAAGACCTTTTAAGATAAACAAAGATATTAGAAAGGCACTCTCTAAGATGTCTAAAATTAATAAGGAAATTTTAGATAAAAAACTTTTTCCTATGACTTTTGGTGGTGAGCACTCAATTACACCAGGATGTATTGCTCCTTTTGTAAAAAAATACAAAGATATTTGTCTTTTACACTTTGATGCTCACGCAGATCTTCGAGATAGCTATAATGGAGAAAAATTTTCGCATGCCTCAGCAATCAAAAGATGTTTAGATTATCCAAATGTCTCTTTAATTTCATTTGGTATAAGAAATATATCAGAAGGTGAGATTCCTTTTTTGAAACAAAAT
>Ga0257121_1002212_pt1 | contig 13923 bp, 6 predicted proteins | sample SI106_100metaG_FD_190180 | JGI IMG/M metagenome (GOLD analysis project Ga0257121, IMG submission 190180) | Marine microbial communities from Saanich Inlet, British Columbia, Canada - SI106_100 | ecosystem: Environmental > Aquatic > Marine > Inlet | place: Canada: British Columbia | collected... | reverse complement strand
GATAAACCTTTAAACATCTATGTTTCATAACATTTACACAAGTGTATTGTTGATAACTAATATTTGTAAAACGACTGAAAAGTGGAAATAATTGGTAATTTAAGATAAACTAAATTTATTTAATTATGGAAAATTACATTAATCAAGTTTTGGATATCCCCAAAACTGTAGGAAACATGTTACCAGGAAACAACTTCAATTCAATGGTTGAAGAAGCGGAGGGTAACATCAACAAGTGGACGGGTCTTATATATAAGGTTGCTGCAACGATATTTATTCTTGGCGCAATTTATAATGTTCTTGATCCTTTTTGGAATGATGGATTAGGTGACGGAAAGGGTATGGTAGGCATAATACTAAGCTCTCTTATATGGCTATATGCTGCTTTTCCGATGTCTCAAGTTATTCGGTCTGCAGGAGCGACACTTGAAGGATCGAATAGTTCAATCGTTCAATACATATTTAAAGACTTGGTAATTACCAATATTAAATTGGTTGGACAACTCTTGGCTTTAAGCGCTCTTTTTGGAGCTTTTGCACTTACGATAGGATGGGTGGCTGATTTACCCATGGATGTAATGGGAATTGCTGGAGATGTGCCTGTTATTCGGTGGATGTTCGAACTGCCTTTAATTGCAACAATGGATTTTGCCAATTGGATTGGTTTTGAACAAGTTGCAATGTCTTTGTTTGGAGAATGGGAAACTTGGAAATTTGCGGATCCAAGTGGAGATGCACTTTCATGGGAAGGTTTTATAGGAGTGTGTTGGGCATATGCTGGCGTTGTTCTAATTCTTGTTAGATTGTATATTTCAGTAGCGATTTATTCTTTCTTTTTTGGATTAGTGTCTACTTTTATGAATTGGTTTAAAAACCCATACTTTCCAACTAAGTCGGTTTAATTATTAAAACATTTGTATTTACATGGTCCCTAGAAATAGGGGCCATTTTTTATTTCTATATTTTTGATGCCTAATTAATTATTGATTATTTCCACCAAATATTTTGAAACGTAATTATAATTTAAATCGCAACTAAGTATTGGATATTAAAAAAGTATCCCTAAATTTGCATCCGTTCAACGGAACTACATAATAATCATTTACAATAATATTAGCATGTACTTAGATAAAGAAGTAAAAAAGAAAATTTTCAAAAAGCACGGAGGTTCTGACACAAATACAGGATCAACAGAAGGTCAGATTGCTTTGTTCACATACAGAATAAGCCATTTAACTGAACACTTGAAGAAAAATAGAAAAGATTTTGGAACCCAAAGAGCCCTTCAATTACTTGTGGGTAAGAGAAGAAGCCTTTTGGACTATCTTAAATCTAAGGATATTGAAAAATATCGTGAACTAATTAAAGAATTGAAATTACGTCGTTAATTTTAATTTCAAACGTATTGAAGAGGGGACAATCGATAGTATCGACTGTCCCTTTTGTTTTTAAAATTTGATAATAAATAAATATGAATATAGGAATAACAAAAACCATCGAAATAGGTGGTAAAACCATTTCAATAGAAACAGGAAAGCTTGCTAAGCAAGCTAATGGAGCTGTTGTGTTGAGAATGGGAGACACAATGATTTTGGCTACTGTTGTAGCAAATAATGATGCTAAAGAAGGCGTAGACTTTTTACCACTGACAGTTGATTATCGAGAGAAATTTGCTGCAGATGGAAGAATACCAGGCAGTTTCTTTAGACGAGAAGCGCGTCCATCAGAAAGAGAAATTCTTGTAATGAGAATTGTTGATAGGGCATTACGTCCTTTATTTCCCGATGATTTTCATGCGGAAGTTCAGCTGATGATGCAATTGATTGCATATGATGGTGTTAATAGTCCTGATGCCCTTGTTGGTTTTGCGGCTTCATCATGTATTGCGGTTTCTGACATTCCTTTTAATGGTCCAATGTCTGAGGTTCGTGTAGGTAGAGTAAATGGTGAATTCATTATTAACCCTACCCTTGAAGAAATGGCTGCGTCCGACGTTGATTGTATCATTGCTGGTACAATTGATAACATCGTTATGGTTGAAGGTGAGCTAGCAGAGGCCTCTGAAGCGGAAATGGTTGATGTAATTAAAGTTGCTCATGAGTCAATTAAAAAACAATGTCAGTTTCAATTGGATTTGGCAGCAGAAATTCCAGCGTCTTCACCAAAAAGAGAATATTCTCATGAAGATCATAATGAAGACGTGAGAAAAAGAGTGATGGATTTCTCTTATGATAAGTGTAGAGAGGTTGCAAAACAAGGTTTGGCTTCTAAAGAGAAAAGAGCTGAATTGTTCGGAGCTGTAAAAGAAGAGTTTATAGCATCATTAACTGAGGAAGAAACAGAGGAGATAGGTAAATATATTTCTGTGTATTTCAAGGCAGCAATGAAAAAAGCGGTACGTGATACGATGTTAGACGATAACATTCGTTTGGACGGTCGTAAGTTTGATGAGGTTCGTCCAATTTGGTCTGAGGTAAATTATTTGCCAACAGCTCATGGATCTGCAGTATTTACTAGAGGTGAAACACAATCATTAACAACATTGACCTTAGGTGGTAAAATGGATGAGCAAATGATTGATGATGTTACTTTTAAAGGAACAACTCCATTTATGTTGCATTATAATTTCCCGCCTTTTTCAACTGGGGAAGCGAGGATGAAGTTTAATGTTTCAAGAAGGGAGATTGGTCACGGTAATTTGGCTTTAAGAGCACTAAGGCCTGTTTTGCCAGATGACAACCCATACACGATTCGTCTGGTATCAGAAATTTTAGAATCCAACGGTTCGTCTTCAATGGCAACAGTTTGTGCTGGTACATTAGCACTTATGGATGGTGGTATCCAAATCAAAGCTCCTGTTTCGGGAATCGCTATGGGATTGGTTGCTGAGAACGGTAAATTTGCTGTTTTGTCTGATATATTAGGTGATGAAGATCATTTAGGTGACATGGATTTCAAGATCACAGGAACTGCTAAAGGTATTACGGCGTGTCAAATGGATATTAAAGTTGATGGTCTACCATATGAGGTATTGATTCAAGCATTGGAACAAGCCAAAGCTGGTCGTTTACACATATTGGATAAGATTCTGGAGACACTTCCTGCGCCAAATGCGGAACTTAAACCACAAACTCCTAGAGTTGAAGCCTTTAATGTGCCAAATGAAATGATTGGTGGTATTATCGGACCTGGAGGAAAAATCATCCAAGGTCTTCAGAAAGAAACCAATACAACAATTACTATTGAAGAACTAGAAAATGGTGAAGGTTGTGTTCAGGTACTTTCGAACAACGGTGACGATATGGCAAATGCTTTAGAGAAACTGAAGCTAATCGCGTTCCCGCCACAAGTAGAAGACCAAACAGAATATGAAGGAAAAGTTAAATCGGTAAAAGATTTCGGTTGTTTTGTTGAAATCGTACCCGGAACTGATGGTTTAATTCACATTCCTTAGTTTGCCTGGGAGAAAACAGCACGAATGAGTGATGTTTGTAAAGAAGGTGAAATGCTGAAATTCAAAGTGATAGGAAAAGATCCTAGAACCAGAAAATGGAAGTTATCTAGAAAAATTCTTTTACCAAAACCAGAACGTAAAGAAGAGCCAAAGGCTTAATTAATATAGAATCAACAAAAAAGGCACTTCGGTGCCTTTTTTTTGTTTATAAGTATATGTTATTCTTTTAATTTTCCTTCGTATTTTTAACCACCAAAAATAAAATAAACCATGAAAAAAAATTACACGTTTTTACTGCTAATGACCTTCTTTTTTAGCAGTTATTCTTTTAGTCAATTAATTATATCTGAATTGGCTGATCCGAATGATAATGCCGGAGCCCGTTTCGTAGAGATATATAATGTTAGCGGTTCCACTGTTGATCTTACAGATTGGGAGTTGCGAAGATGGACCAATGGAAATGCTGGCCCACAAGGGACAGGTGTAGATTTAACTCCTGTTTCAAGTTTAGCTGCCAATTCATTTATTATAGTTGCAGCCAATGCTACAGAGTTCGAAGCCGTTTATGGATTCGCTCCAGACATTGAAGCTGGAACTGGAGGTGCTGCAGATAGTAATGGTGATGATCAAATTGCTATTTTTGACCCTGCAGATAATACAATCGATATTTTCGGTGTGCCTGGTGAGGATGGAACTGGCACTTGTCACGAATTTGAAGATGGTCGTGCGGAACGAATTGCATCCGTAACGGCTTCGAATCCAACATGGGATGAGTCGGAATGGAATGTTTGGGCCGATAGTCAAGTTACAGGATGTACGAGCCAAACACAGCAACCAATTAATGTTGGTGACAATATTTACGATCCAGGATCATGGATAGGTGCGTCTGCTGGTACAGACCCAACAGTCTCTGTTTCGGCGACTGAATTGACAAATTTCGTTCAATTTGTTGGTACGCCATCTGATGAGCAAACAACTGAAATTTCAGGATCAAATTTGACAGCAGATGTTACTGCAACGGTATCTGGTGATTATGAGATATCATTAAGTACTGCAGTCGGTTTTGGACCAAGCGTTGTTTTAACGCAAACGGCGGGAGAACTCGCTGCAACTATGGTCTATGTTCGACTAAATGGCTTTGTTGCTATTTCTCTTGCAAGTGGAGAAATCGTTTTAAGCTCAGCTGGAGCAGATAATGATACGGTGGCGCTAACAGGTGAGATTTTGAATCCTGACCCAGTTTTATTTAGTCAGCCAGATACAATAACTGGATTTTCTCATTTTGTGGGAACACCATCTGCTGAGGAGGTATTTAATGTTGCGGGTAATTACTTAACTGAGGATATGACTATCAATGTTACAGGTGAGTTTGAAATATCTACGCAGTCTAATGGTGCATTTACCAATTCTTTAACAATTCCTGCGAACACAAACACAACAGTATTTGATGCGAACGCAAATTGGAATGGTTATATGAACGTATTCGAGCTTCCTGAAAATGGTGGTGGTTATGTCTTTGGACAACCTTGGGGTGTTCCCGAATTAAGTGCCATTTTTACACCTTCTGTAAACAATGTTAAGCTTCTTCCAAACACCAATACCTACGCTGAAAATCCTACCGATGGATTTTGGGTAAATCAAACCACGGGTGCTGGTAACAAAAATATGGAGGCAATCACTTTCATAGAACCAGGAGCCGGCGCTAATGATAATGATTTGGCTTTCGGAGGTAATGTTGTTGGCAATACTTTAGATGCCGCATATACAGCGAAGTATTTTATCAAAGCATTAGATCCAAATAACGGTTATGCAGATATTTTCAATGGGTCTAAAACATTTGATTTACCAGCGTCAGGAACGTTTTCAGTGTCTGCTACTGCAGCTGAGTTACCGGCTGGTCTTATTGTTCAATATGGTTTTGTTATGGTAGGACCGAATGCAGATCCTGCAACAGCAGGCGCATTAGGCTCAGTAGTTATTGATGGTGACTTTCCTGTTGGAGAAGTGCAATCAACACCTATTTACGTTCGTCTAAATGGTTCTGCAATAAATAATAATCAAACCGGTGTTGTAACTGTTTCCTCTGAGAGTGAGGCTGTTGCACATGTTGTAAATGCGGGAAGTTTTTATTATTCGCCATCGGCATTAACAATTACTGCTGGTGATACTGTATATTGGGTAAACGATGGTGGAACACACAATGTCAATTTTGCAACCAATACTGTAACAGGTGATCCATACAACAATCCCGAAAGTTTTGTTTCTAGTCCAACTGGAGACATCGAGTTATATTCTCATGTGTTTAATACGGCTGGAACTTATCAATACGACTGCTCTGTTGGTTCACACGCAGCAAATGGAATGACGGGAACGATTATTGTTTTGGAGAATACATCTCCAGATCCAGGTATAATAGCCTTATTCGGAGAAACGCTTGGTTATTCTCCGTATACTGTTGGGGAGGTAACAACAAATGCAGCAGATGGCGTCGCTGATTCTACTGACGTATTAGTTTCTCTTGTAGGTACTGTTCATTGTATTGATTTTGATGGAAATGAAGGCATAAGCTTTACCATTATTGATGATAATAATGACGGTATTAATGTCTTTAACTTCAATGACGTAAGTGACTATGTTGTTAATGAGGGAGACAAAATCAAAGTACTTGGGAAGATTGGTCAATTTAATGGATTAACACAAGTCGTTGCAGATAGTATCTTAACCTTAGAATCAGGTTTACCAACGGTAACACCAACAATCGTAACTACTCTTGACGAAAGTACTGAGTCACAATGGATAACTATTGAGAATGTGAATTTTGTGAATCCGATTGCAACATTTCCATCAGGATCAAATAATATTGATGTTACAGATGGTGTAAACGTTTTTGCAATAAGAATAGACTCTGATACAGATATTCCTGAAAGTGCAGCGCCCCAAGGTTCGTTTAGTGTAACTGGTGTGGGGGGGCAGTATGACAATTCTAGCCCTTATGATGAAGGTTATCAGCTGTTCCCTTGTGGTGTAGGAAGTTTTGTTCCTGAAAGTACTACAGGTATAGATGAAAATGATTTCATTACTAGTGTATCGGTTTACCCTAATCCATTTAATAATAGTCTGACGGTTTCCATAGAAATGGAAGGAGACTGTGAATTGACAGTTATGGATTGTCACGGTCGAGAACTAGTCAATACCTCAATAAATGAAAAATTGACTTTATCAACTGATGATTGGAGCTATGGAGTATACATGGTAAAGGTTACAAACCTTGACGGGATCACTAAGATTACTAAAATTATTAAGTAAACGTCATATATTTTTCTACATTTAGGGCTGTATTTCTACAGCCCTTTTTTTATTAAATAAATGCTATGATTCGATATTCAACTTTCATAACCCTTTTTTTCTTTTGTACATTTCAATCCTTTTCTCAGGAGTATTGGCAACAAGAAGTAAAGTATAATATCAATGTTACATTGGATGATAAAACCCATTCGTTACACGGGAATATTTCATTTCAGTACATTAATCATTCCCCTGACACATTAAATGAAGTATACATTCATTTATGGCCCAATGCCTATAAAGACCGAACAACTGGATTAGCTAAGCAGCTCTATCGCAACGGTGACGATGAATTGTATTTTGGAGATATTAAGGACAGAGGGTATATAGACAGTGTGAATTTCACCATAGACGATCAACAAGCTCCAATTCAGTTTCCCTTTGAATCTCAGGATATATGCTTAATAGAGTTGTCTGCGCCACTATTCCCAGGTGCACAAATAAATATTCAAACACCATTTAGAGTAAAAATACCCTCAGGAGATATTTCAAGATTAGGTCATATTGGACAATCATATCAAATAACGCAGTGGTATCCGAAACCTGCTGTTTATGACAAAAATGGATGGAATCCGATATCTTATCTTAATCAAGGTGAGTTTTATTCAGAGTATGGATCTTTTGATGTTTCAATTACCTTACCTGCTAATTATGTTGTGGGTGCGACTGGTGATTTAAAAACAGAAAGTGAAATAGAGTTCATGAATCAATTGGCCGAACAAACCCAAAAGAATATAGGTACAATCGTTAATGAAAATGAGAAGTATAATAAAACACCATTTCCTCCTTCAGATTTAAAAATGAAGACGATACGTTTTACTCAAAATAGGGTTCATGATTTTGCGTGGTTTGCAGATAAACGCTATGTGGCATTGAAGGGCGAGATTGAATTGCCAAATACAAGGAGTCTTGTAAATACTTGGGCACTTTTTGTGCCTCAAAATGCAAAATATTGGCAGCATGCGATAGAGTATTTAAATGATGGAACATATTACTATTCACTTTGGAATGGAAATTATCCCTACAGTCATGTAACCGCAGTTGACGGAACCATTAGTGCTGGAGGCGGCATGGAATACCCCAATATAACCGTAATAGGAAATGCATCCTCTAAAGAAGAATTAGAAATTGTTATTGTTCATGAGGTGGGCCATAATTGGTTTTACGGAATTATGGGCTCCAATGAGAGGGTCCACGGATGGATGGATGAAGGACTTAACACCTTAAATGAAGTGCGTTACATTCAAACGAAATACCCAGGAAATAAGAGACTTTCTGACATGGCGCTCAATGGTCGTTTCCATTTAAATGATTTGGATTACCATGATATGGGGGATATCATATTCAGAACCGTTTCTTCTTTGGGTTTAGATCAGCCTATAGAGACGCATTCTGAGGATTTTTCTTCAGCTAATTATGGGATAATTATGTATCAGAAAACGGGACTGGTTTTTTACTATTTGAAAGATTATCTGGGGGATCAGGAATTTGATCGAATCATGCATATGTATTTTAATAAATGGAAATTTAAACATCCTCAACCAAGTGATCTAAAGGAATTATTTGTAAGCGAAACAGGGAAGGATCTTGCTTGGTTCTTTGAAGATTTAATACAAACGACTCATCATCTTGATTACAAGATTCAAAAGGTTAAATCACAGATGGATTCGGATAGCAAAGAGAAAGGGATTTATGTAAAAGTCAAAAATGTTGGTCAGGTAAATGGTCCCATTCAGGTGAATCTTATTTCAAATCAAAATGAAACAATAGGAAACATGTGGCTTGAGCCCGGAAACCGTGAAGTCATATGGGATAATGTTAATATTGATGATGTTTCATTCGTGAAAATTGATGCAGGTAAAGACATACCAGAATTGAACCGACAAAACAATACATGGAATACCAAAAGTTTATTTCATAAATGGGAGCCCATTAAATTTGAGTTTTTATCAGGAGATAATGAAAGCGATCAAACTAATGTTTTCTGGACTCCAAGTATTGCGGGTAATGCCTATGATAAGCTGATGCTTGGAGTTGCATTTCATAATTATAGTGTTCCTCTAAGTGGTTTTCAATACCTCGTAGCGCCCCATTATAGCTTTGGTGGTAAGCGCGTATCGGGTATTTCGGAATTGTCATACACGATGTTGCCTAGAAAAAATGCAAAAATGATTAAGATTGGAGCATCTGTAAAGTCTTTTTCCAATTCTGGTTATGCTAATTCTTATTATGTTGGGATTTCTCCTTATGTAAGATTTGATTTGGGAAGCAGCAACAAAACCAGCTCTTTAAATCAGCAATTGTTTATTAAGGGAATTTGGAGAGATGATGTTTATGATCAAAATTTACAATCTAATTTCGGAATAAAATCAGCATATACCGTTAGTGGTGGAGGGCCGGATTTTAAATGGAATATTCAAGGTTCGTTGACTTATTACCAAGATGTTCTAGGTATAGAACGTATATTCAGGGGTGAACTTGAAGCTGGTTTTTCATACAGGTATTTACGAAAAATGGGTAAATCAATTTCTGCACGACTTTATGCTGGGAGAAATTTTATATTTGATTCTCCTTTTTATTATAATGATCATTTACAGTTGGCTATGAGTGGCACGAGAGGTTATCAGGATTTATTTTTAGAACAATATGATTTTGAAAGAAATGCCTCAGGAGGTGCGTTTTGGGCCCAACAAAGAAGTAATAATCAGGGTGGATTTTCAAGTACTTCGAATGTGGGGACAACCCAATATTGGCTAAGCTCTTGTAATGTGAAAGCTGAGCTTCCATACCTTCCTGATTTTATAAAGCTATTTTCAAATCATGGATTATTTTATGATGAATATTTGTGGGATGATTTCAAATTGGAATTTATGTACAATGCAGGGATTTCTATTGAATTTGGAGATGTATTCGGGGTGTATTTCCCTTTGATTAGAAGTAAAAACATGGGTAATCTATACGATTCATATGGAAGAGAAATCAAGTTTTCGTTAAATTTTAACCCCTTTGATAAGGGACTAAATTTATCACGTTTCTTGTAAATCATCATTTAATAAACCTAATTTATGTCAGAAATAGAAGAAGTAAAAAAAGAGTCATGGTTTAAAAAATTATTTTGGCCGATTTTTTTATCTATTGGGCTTAGTAGTTTAATTTTTGGAATCATCTTCATTTTAGGGTTGATTGGCTTTTTGTCCTTGTTTTCCGATGAACCTTTAGAGCTAGAGCCCAATACCATTTTACATCTTAAATTGGATGGTCCTATAAGAGAGGTCTCTAATACTGAATTGGATCCAATGACTTTTAGTTTAAACGCTCAAATTGGATTGTCTGATATTCTTTATGGTCTTGATCAGGCAGCAAAAGACAAAAATGTAAAGGGGCTTTTTATTGATATCGGGGATATTGATTGTGGCATGGCTACAGCTGAAGAGTTAAGGCAAGGGATTGCTAAATTTAAGAAAAGCGGCAAATTTGTTCTCGCCTATAATTCTGGAGAGTATGTAAGTCAAAAAGCCTATTACATTTCTTCAGTAGCGAATGAAACATATGCCTTTCCGAATTCAGTCTTTGAATGGAAAGGGCTAGGGGGAGAGGTTGTTTTCCTGAAAGGACTTTTGGATAAACTGGATGTTGAATTGGAGGTCATTCGTGGCACCGACAATGATTTCAAAAGTGCGGTTGAGCCTTATTTTAGGAAAAGCATGAGTGATTCAAGTCGGGTACAGGTTGAAAGATACTTAAATTCAATATGGTCGGTTTATTTGTCAGAAGTTTCTAATTCTAGAAAAATAAGTAGCGATAGCTTAAGCGAGTATGCTGAATCTCTTCGTGTGCGTAACGCAACAGATGCCATGGCTTTGAAATTAATTGATGGAACAAAGTACCGAGATGAGATTGAGAGAATTCTGATGAAGAAGACGAAAGTCAAAGAAGTAAAAGATTTGGTGTTTTTTGAATTCAATAAGTATTGTAAAAAGATTTTTATTGAAAATCAAGAATTGGTCGATGTTTCAGAACCAGATATTGCGGTCATTGTCGCTGAGGGTGATATTTCAGTTGATGGATCAGGAATGTCTAGTTCTAAAATTTGCAAATATTTCTCAGAAGCGAGAAACAATAAAGATATAAAGGCTGTTGTTTTTCGTGTGAATAGTCCAGGAGGTAGCGCTTTAGCAAGTGAAGAAATATGGAGAGAGGTTTCGTTAACCAATAAGACTAAACCCGTGGTTGTTTCTATGGGTGATTTGGCTGCATCAGGAGGATATTATGTATCTACTGCTGCGTCTCGTATTTTTGCCAACCCATCTACTATTACAGGGTCAATCGGTGTTTTTGGTGTAATTCCTTATACGGGTAAAATGTTTGAAAATAAATTGGGTATCGAATTTGATTATGCGAGTACAAACTCACATTCAGTTTTCTCTTTGAATAAAAAGTTATCTGACGAGGAATTAAAAATTACTCAGGAAGAGGTGGACGAGATTTATCAATTGTTTTTAAGGCGTGTTGGAGAAGGGAGAGAAATGAAAGTAGAGGAGGTTCATAAAATAGCAAGAGGAAGAGTATGGACTGGTGAAGATGCGTTGATTAATGGATTGGTTGATGAGCTGGGAGGGTTGAATGAGGCCATTGCTTACACTAGAAAGAAGATTGGTTCTAAAGGAGATTTCTTGCTTTATTTTCCGAAGGTGAAAAAAAACAAGCTAGAAAGTTTTATTGAGATGATTGATGAAGACGAAAGTGCGAGCTTAAAAAGTAATTCAATTCTTAGTCATCCATATTTAAAAGAAATTGGAATGACTGTTCAAAAGATAGAAGCACTAAAGGGCATTCAAATGCGCTTGCCTTATGATGTCAAGATCAATTAAGCTTAATAGAGTTTAGGGTATTTTAACGGGTCTGTTTCATGCATGATTTCGTAAACGCCCTCAATGATGTCATCCACATTGGGTTTTGAGAAATAATCTCCATCGGTTCCATAAGCAGGTCGATGGTCTTTTGCACTCAATGTCTGAGGGGCAGAATCCAAATGAAAGAAGGCATTTTGCTCGACCAAAATTTTATCTAGCACATACCCTGTAGCTCCACTACTTACATCCTCATCTACAATTATTAGTCTATTTGTTTTCTCTATTGATTTGCTTATTGCATGATTAATGTCAAAAGGAATAAGTGTTTGCACATCGATTAACTCAATAGATATATCCATTTGCCTTAGTGTCTTTTCAGCAATCTCACATAAATTAAAGGTGGAGCCATAAGAGACTAATGTTATATCATTTCCTTCTTTTACAAGTTCAGGAATCCCTAAAGGCTCATTAAAATCACCTAAGTTATTTGGGAACTTTTCTTTTGTTCGGTAACCATTCAATGGCTCGACAACCAAAGCCGGTTCATCAGAAATTAATAATGTGTTGTAAAAGCCAGCAGCTTTTGTCATATTTCTAGGAACACATATGTTTATCCCGCGGAGTGCGTTAACAATAACTCCCATAGGCGAGCCACTGTGCCAAATGCCTTCTAATCGATGACCCCTAGTACTAATAATTAATGGTGCTTTTTGCCCACCTTTTGTGCGGTATTGAACTGTTGCAAGATCATCAGATAGCACTTGTATTGCATAAAGTAGGTAATCCAAATATTGAATCTCCGCAATAGGTCTTAGTCCTCTCATTGCCATGCCAATACCTTGACCGACAATGGTGCATTCTCGAATCCCGGTATCAAATACCCTTTCCTCTCCAAACTGCTCTTGTAAACCCTCTAAAGACTGATTGACTCCACCAATTTTACCTGCATCCTCACCAAAAATTAGTAATTCAGGAATCTTTTCAAGTTGTTTTTTAAAGTTTTCTCTTAGAATGATTCGACCATCTTCCATCTTGGTGTCATCATTATAGGTTGCTGGTATATGTGGTGCTTTTAAAACACTTTCTGGTGATTCTGAATACAAATGTGAGCTGTAACGATTGTTTGCTTTGTTCAATATTGTTTTTACCCAATCTGCAAGCTTTTGCTTCTCATTATTATTTTCAGTGCTTACCATTCGAATGACTTTTCTTACGGTAGAAATAATATCTTTTCTTATTGGTTCAAATGCTTTCTCAAGTACTTCAATTTCTTTTTCAATAAATACTTTTTGAGAACTCACTTGAGCGAGGCTTTTCAATTGAGAACAAGCTTCGTTTAGATCAATGCTAATATCATTTGTGTATAGTTTCCAGGATTTGTTTTTAGCATCTCTAACTTTTTGCTTGGATTCAGTTTGAATTTTCTCTAACTCATCAAGGTTTGCAATAATGTTTCCATTGGCATTAAAGTCAAGAATCCATGACTTGAATTTCTCAATGCAGTCAAAGTCTTTTTCCCATTGAAGTCTTTCAGAGCTCTTATATCTCTCATGAGATCCAGATGTTGAATGTCCTTGGGGCTGATTGACCTCTTTAACATGAATTAATACTGGGACATGTTCTTCTCTAGCAAGTTTGACCGCTTTCTCATAAGTTTCACAAAGGTGAGGGTAATCCCATCCCCTTGTTACAAATATTTCATACCCGTCCTTCGTTTCTGTTCGCTGCATTCCAGCAAGTGCATCAGAAATAGATCCTTTTGTAGTTTGATATTTTCTTGGGACAGAAATTCCGTAACCATCATCCCAAACAGACATTACCAAAGGAATCTGCATTACACCAGCTGCGTTAATAGATTCCCAAAAAGGCCCCTCGGAGGTAGAGGCATCACCTATCGTTCCAAATGCGACTTCATTTCCATTGTCCGAGAACTTTTTAGTTTTCTTGAGGCCGCTTAAATTACTGTTCGAGCGATATACTTTCGAGGCTTGTGCTAAACCAACAAGACGAGGCATTTGACCTGCAGTAGGGGAAATGTCAGAGCTGCTGTTTTTTTGATCCATAAGGTTTTTCCAAGCCCCTGATTCATCTAAATTTCTAGTAGCATAATGTCCGCCCATTTGACGTCCCGCAGATTGAGGTTCTATTTCAACATCTGTATGAGCATACAATCCAGAAAAGTATTGTTCTATAGTAAGCTCGTCAATGGCGAGCATTATCGTTTGGTCTCGGTAGTAACCTGATCGGAAGTCACCATTCTTAAATTGCTTT
>Ga0257121_1002209_pt1 | contig 13936 bp, 12 predicted proteins | sample SI106_100metaG_FD_190180 | JGI IMG/M metagenome (GOLD analysis project Ga0257121, IMG submission 190180) | Marine microbial communities from Saanich Inlet, British Columbia, Canada - SI106_100 | ecosystem: Environmental > Aquatic > Marine > Inlet | place: Canada: British Columbia | collected... | reverse complement strand
TTTAAAGTTAAATGTTGATTTGTTGTTTTTCACCTGCCCAAACCCAATCATAGGCAAGCAAAGTAATATAAGTAGTAGTTTTTTCATTTTGTTTGTTAATCTGTCTTCAAACTTAGTAATAATATATGAGTTTTCAATAATTTGAGTTTATTTATATAGTTAAAGAATTAGATTCCGTAAACAATACCTCAACTACTTCTTCAAGATACTCACTTAAACAGCCACTTTTAAAGTTCAATTTTATAACTCTCTATATGTTTAATATTTAGGTTGAATAATTCAAAAAAACACTCTTTTTAATCGTTAAAAAACTAAAATCCTGCAGTATATTAATGAACTAACTGTTATTAAATAATAATAGATTTGTTTGTGTATGTTCGAAACTGCTGAATAGATGTGAGTCTTTATAATAACTTTATAAAAAAGTTTAAGAATTATTTTTCACTATTCCCCAATTAGTCTTAGTATCACAGATAAACTTAGAGACATACATACTTGCACTCTCTTCATAAGGATAGTGCTTTACATAGTCTCCTATAAGACTTTGTGCCTTTAGATGATAAGTAATATCATTAACAATATTACCCTTTAATAAGAGATGGTTATGAGTGTTATAGTTGTAGTTAGTGAACTCAGTTACCCAAAACATATTAAAAGGCTTGTCTAAGGCCTTTAAATAGTCTTCTAAGCCTGTCATTATCTTAAAGTTCTGCTTCTCTTTTACATCATACCTATAAGTGATAGTAGAGAATATATCCCAAGGCATACCACCTAACCAATTACCCATTGTTCTTACTGTTTGACTTTGTTGTTGTGTGTACATAAAGTGTTGATTTATATTTAGTTATGTTTTGTTAACTTAACGTATAGATATAGTAAGTATTAAAGGTGGTATACACCTAACATATGCTATTTTAATACGTTATAATTAAATTAATAATTTAATGTTGAGGTCTCGAAATACTCTTGCAATTCAATAGATTTATATCTAATCTGTTTACCTAAGTAAAAATATTGTCTTCCATTTTCTAACTTTCCATCTTTTCGTAAGTTGTGCAAGGTTCTTGTTGAGACTTGATATTTACTTGCTACTTGTTTCTCAGTTAAAAATATGTTTTCAGATTCAGCCATTTTCTTTTTATTTTAATAATATGCTGTAAACTTACATCATACTCAATTTCTTACAAAAAAACTATTGTAAACTATTCCACACTGTTTTACACAATTGTCTTGAAAATAATGTTATTAACAGTCTGATAGATGTTAAATTAGATATATAATCTAATTATTTTGTGAAGTCTATAAAGATATTTCTAGGTTAAAAATCCTTCCCCTAATCCTTCCTCTTTAAATTAAAAAACCCCTGTAATCTATTAAATTACAAGGGTTTAAACTTTTTAGTTGCGGTCTGGACGGGACTCGAACCCGCGACCCCATGCGTGACAGGCATGTATTCTAACCAGCTGAACTACCAGACCGTACTTTATTAAAAAGTGCTGCAAATATAATTTGTTTTCATAAACCTCAAAGCATTTTCTGCCTTTTAAGTAAATAAGAATTTAAGACCTTATCAAAACCCTTATTTATATCAATTTCCACAAAATCAATTTTGTATTGCAAGCATTTTAATTTCAATTCTTTAAGATAATTTTCAGCTTGCTCTTTGTGCTTTTTCTGATACAAATTAGGATTTAATTTTATTTCTCCCCTAGTCTCTAAATCAACAAATTTGTATGGCTTATTGTCAAATTCTAGGTATTTTTCAGTGATTGGCTCATTTAAATAGAATAGAACTATCTCATGTTTATTGTATTTTAAATGCTTGTAAGCCTTAAACTGCTCTTCTAAAGTTTTAGTGGGGTGAATAAAATCAGTAAATATCATTACTAAGGATCGCTTATGCAACAATTCCGAAATCTGATGCAAAGCAATAGTTGACTCTGTTTGCTTTGCTGAATTAACAGGATCAACTAGCAACAGCTTATCCAACTCATGATACAAGATTCTATGATGCCTTTGTGTAGTTCGGTTAGGTGTATGTAACTCTAACTTATCAGCATAGACACTAAGACCAACAGCATCTCTTTGTTTTTTCAACAAATTCATCATTACTGCTGATGCATAAATAGCAAACAATAACTTATTTGGTTTTCGCAAACTAGGCGATTCAAGGTTAGGATAATACATGGATGATGAAGCGTCAATTACTAATTGACACCTTAGATTTGTTTCTTCCTCATATCGTTTAACAAAAAGCTTATCTGTACGCCCATATAGCTTCCAGTCGATATACTTAGTACTCTCTCCTGTATTATACAACCTATGCTCAGCAAACTCAACCGAAAAACCATGATACGGGCTTTTGTGCAAACCCGTAACAAACCCTTCCACTACTTGTTTTGCAAATAGCTCCATATTTGAGGGTAAGTTTATGTATTCTAGCTTTTTCATTCAACAAAAAAGGGCTATAAAAGCCCTTTTAAATTTAAAATTTTAATCTTACATATGAGATTCCAGAATTTCCACTAATTTTGATTTTGGCTGATTCCCAACTACTTTATCAACCACTTCTCCATTCTTAAATACTAATAAAGTTGGAATATTTCTCACTCCATAAGCTACAGGAGTATCCGAGTTTTCATCAATATTTACTTTTCCAATAAATGCTCTTCCATCCATTTCAGTATGTAATTCATCAATAAGAGGAGCAATTGCTCTACACGGGCCACACCAAGTTGCCCAAAAATCAACCAATACAGGCTTATCTGAATCTAATACTAGTTCTTTAAAATTTGCGTCTGTGAATTCTAATGCCATTTCTTTATTTTTATTTAGGTTACAAATCTATAAATTATTTTATGATTTTATCTTTACTTTCAACTGATTTAATTCTCCAATTTTTTCTAAAAATTCTCTATCCAAATTTACCTTCATTTTACGAGAAAGCAAGTCCACTTCATACTTATTAAGATGATCCACCACATTAAAAATTAATGAATGTTTCCCTTTATGTTCGGAAACAATACGCACTACATCATTCACTAATTGTTCGGATATATCTCCTACATCCACATTTAACATAACATCTCTTACTTCTTTATCAATAAGTTCAGAAAGTAAATCAATTGACGAGATTTTAAATTCCAAATCATCATTATAAAAACGCTTTTTTACTTTACCACTTAGATGCAAAAGCCAACCTATAGTTAAGTAAGCTTTAAAGTTAATATAATCATCACTAAATAAATAGAAACTAAATGAATCGTAATAGTCCTCAATATGCAAAACTCCAAAAGGTTTTCCTGTCTTTGTCTCTCTATGCTCGACTTTAGTTACCACTCCAGCAAAGCGCAACTTTTTCCCATTAATTTTTTGTAAATCATTAAGCATAGACAAGTTTCCATTACAGAAATTATCCATTTCAACTTTATAATCATCCAAAGGATGTCCAGATATATAAATCCCAACAACATCTTTTTCCTTTGAAAGCAATTCCATAGTGCTCCAAACGACTGTTTCTTCAGGAACAGGCGCTTGAATAGTTGCCTCTACACTCTCATCAAACATATCAAACTGATTGGAATTAGCACTATCCTTAACCTTGTTTCCAAATTTAATCATTTTCTCTAAATAAGTTTGCCCACTATCTTCCTCAGAAAAATATTGTGAACGCTTTAATTCAAAAGAATCAAAACCACCTGAACACACGATACTCTCTAGCGTTCTTTTATTTGCCGATCGTAAATCTACCCGCTTTACAAAATCATCAAAAGCAGTATATTTGCCTTCTTTTCGTACATTCACAATTGCCTCAACAGCACCTTCCCCTACTCCTTTTATAGCCCCTAAACCAAATCTAATTTCTCCTTTTTCATTTACTGCAAACTTATAAAAGCTCTCATTTACATCAGGACCTAGAACAGAAACACCCATACGCTTACATTCTTCCATATAGTAAGTAATCTCTTTAATATCACTCATATGATTGGTAAGCAGTGATGCCATTAATTCAGAAGGATAATGTGCTTTTAAATATGCTGTTTGATAAGCAATAAGTGCATAACAAGTAGAGTGAGACTTATTAAACGCATAAGAAGCAAAAGCTTCCCAATCCGTCCATATTTTATCTACAGTATTAATATCAAAACCATTTTCTTCACAGCCAGTAAAAAACTTAGATTTTAATTTATCAAGTACCTCTTTAATTTTTTTTCCCATTCCTTTTCTTAACATATCGGCATCTCCCTTAGAAAAACCTGCTAATTTTTGAGAAAGTAACATTACTTGCTCCTGGTAGATTGTAATTCCGTAAGTTCCTGACAAGAATTCTTCCATCTCAGGTAAATCATATTCAATCTCTTCCATTCCATGCTTACGCTTAATATAATTAGGAATATATACCATTGGCCCTGGACGATACAAAGCATTCATAGCAATTAAATCATCAAACTTATCAGGCTTTAAGTGCTTTAGGTGTGCCTTCATTCCATCAGAAGAAAATTGGAAAATACCAGAAGTTGCTCCACTTTTGAAAACTTCAAATGTTTGTACATCATTCAAAGGAATCGTGTCAATATCAATTTCTAAAACATGTATTTTCTTGATAATTTTCAAACAATCTTTAATAATAGTCAGATTTCGTAAGCCTAGGAAATCCATTTTTAACAATCCAGCATCCTCCACCACACTATTGTCGAACTGAGTTACCATTAAGTCAGAATCCTTTGCCCTTGTAATAGGAATAAGTCCTATCAAAGGTTCAGGCGTAATAATGACACCACAAGCATGAGTACCTGTATTTCTAACATTTCCTTCTAGTCTCCTAGCCAAATTAATGGTTTCAGCCGTCAAGTCATTTCCCTGTGAAAGTTCAATTAAACCCTTGGTATTTGTCAACTGATCACCTTTTAATTTTTCCTTTAAGGTTTTTTTATCCCAAGTGAAAATTTTACTTAATGACGTTAAATCAGGGACTAACTTTGCCGCTCTATCCGCGTCAAACAAAGGCAAGTCCAATACTCTAGCCGTATCACGAATGGAAGACTTTGCTGCCATAGTACCATAAGTAATAATTTGAGCTACATTTTCTTTTCCGTATTTGTTCACTACCCAATCAATAATTCTTCCCCTTCCTTCATCATCAAAATCAATATCAATATCGGGTAAGGATACTCGCTCTGGATTTAAGAAACGCTCAAAAAGTAGATTATACTTTATAGGGTCAATATTTGTAATTGTAGTACAATAGGCAACAACAGAACCAGCAGCTGATCCCCTACCAGGACCAACAGAAACATTCATAGACCTTGCATGTTTTATAACATCCTGAACAATAAGAAAATATCCAGGATAACCCGAATTTTCAATTACTTGAAGTTCAAAATCAATTCTTTCCTTTATTGCATCTGTAATTTCAATATAGCGCTCCTTAGCTCCCTGATAAGTAAGGTGTTTTAAATAAGCGTTTTCCCCTCTTTTCTTTCCATCTACTTCATCTTGTGCATCTACAAATTCCTTAGGAATATCAAACTCTGGTAATAGCACCTCACGAGCCAAACTAAAGGATTCAATTTTATCAATTAAGTGTGTAATATTGTCAATAGCCTCAGGTAAGTCAGCAAAAAGTTCTTGCATTTCTTTTGAGGATTTGAAATAAAACTCATCATTAGGAAACCCGTAACGAAAGCCTCTACCATTTCCTTTTGGTGTAGCTTGTTGCTCTCCATCTTTTACACATAATAGAATATCATGAGCATTAGCATCTTCCTTTTCCAAGTAGTATACATTGTTAGAGGCTATAATCTTAACATTATATTTTTTAGCAAAAGTAATTAGCACCTTGTTTACATGATGCTCTTCGTCCAATTTATGTCGATTAATTTCTACATAAAAATCATTACCAAAAGTAGTATGCCACCACTTAAATTCTTCTTCAGCTTGGACTTCTCCTACATTCAAAATTAGATTAGGAATTGCCCCATAAGTACTGCCCGTTAAAGCAATTAAATCCTGTTTATATTCAGTAATCAAATTTTTATCCACTCTAGGAACATAGTAAAAACCCGCTATATTTCCTAAGGATGAAAGTTTTGCTAAATTATGAAATCCGTTTTTATTTTTACAAAAGAAAGGAACTTGTGCTCCATAGTCCTTTATTGTTTTATCAGTATGATCATTACAGACATTCAATTCACAACCTAATACTGCTTTCAAAATAGGCATCTCTCCTTTTCTCACATTAGCATTTGCAGGATGTTTAAGTATATAATCAATAAACTTATACGCACCAAACATATTCGTATGATCACTAAGACCAACCGCCGGCATTCCCATATAGGCAGCCTTATTTACAAGGTCTTTAATATCAATAGTAGATTGTAAAATAGAAAACTGAGAATGCACATGAAGATGTGAAAAAGGAGAGTCTGAGATTACTTCTTTTTCGCTTTCCTGCTCTTCAGTTACAATCTCTTCTACATTAGGAGTATCAACTAAACTGTAAGGCTCAATATTTAAACCAATCAGTTCAAAAGCAGTAGGATTTATTGTTTTATAATTATTAAACTCATCAGCTGACATTCCTGCTTTTGAAAACGGAATAACTTCCAAACGAATTAATTCTAAAAAACACCTAGCAGTTGCTTCTACATCAGCAGAGGCATTGTGAGCCTCAGCAAATGCATCTCCAAAAAGTTTAACATGCAATTCAGTTAGTTTTGGCCATTTGAATCTTCCACCTCTACCACCAGGAATTGCACAGAAATTAGTGGCATCATCTTTTGTGTCTAAAGCAGGAAAATCAGTCAAGATATTCGGCATATCTTTTCTTAATAACTCACAACCTACTATATTGTTATCAAAAGAAACATTATGCCCAACAACAAACTTACATTTTTCAACATCCTTTACAAACTCTAACAACACCTGAACTAAAGGCATACCTTGTTTGTTCGCGCGCTCAGTAGAAATACCATGTATTTTTTCAGCATTAAAAGGAATTTCATAACTTTCAGGCTTTATAATGTAGTTTTTAACCTCCATCAATTTACCTTCCACATCATGCACCTGCCATGCCAACTGCACACACCTTGGCCAATTGCTAAAATCAGTTAATGGTGCTTTCCAGTTTTGTGGCAAACCTGTGGTTTCCGTGTCAAATATTAGATACATAGAGTCATCTTACTGCTTTAAAATAAGAATTGTAAATTTAGAAAAACAAAAAAATCAACCCTTTAGAATTGAGCTGACTTTTTAAGATGTTAGTAAGTTTTGGTTTAACTAGATAAATTTCATTTCTTTCATCCATCCATCATTAAATAGCTTTCCAACGTAACGCGTACCATGATCATGAAAGATAACCACAACTACATCATCCTTGGATAATTTAGCTTTCATTTGGTTAATACCTGCCACAGCACTACCTGCAGAATATCCTACTAAAATTCCTTCCTCACGCGCTAATCTTCTTGTATAAACAGCGCCATCCTTATCTGTTACTTTTTCAAAATGGTCTATCACATCAAAATTTACATTTTTAGGCAATATATCTTCTCCAATTCCTTCTGTAATATAACTATAGATCTCCTTTTCATCAAACTCCCCTGTTTCATGGTACTTCTTAAATACAGAACCATAAGTATCAATACCCCAAATTTTAACATTAGGGTTTTGTTCCTTTAAATATTTTGCAGAACCAGAAATTGTACCTCCTGTACCTACACCCACAACTAAATGAGTAATTTTTCCTTCTGTTTGTTCCCAAATTTCAGGGCCAGTACTATCGTAATGAGCCTGTGTATTCGATGGGTTATCATACTGATTCACATACCAAGAATTTGGTGTTTCTTTAGTTAATCGTTTTGCTACCGAATAATATGATAACTTACTTTCTGGTGGCACATTAGTTGGGCAAACTACTACATCAGCTCCTACTGCACGTAAAATATCCATTTTCTCTTTGGATTGTTTATCCGCTAGTACAAAAATACATTTATACCCTTTTTGGATAGCTACTAATGCTAACCCCATTCCCGTATTACCTGAAGTACCTTCAATAATCGTTCCTCCAGGCTTTAATCTACCATCCATTTCAGCATCCTCAATCATCTTAAGTGCCATTCTATCTTTAATAGAGTTTCCTGGATTAAAAGTTTCCACCTTAGCTAAAACTAAAGCATCAGTTTCTACTATTTTATTTAACCTTACTAGTGGAGTATTGCCAATAGTTTCTAATATGTTATTGTAATATTTCATTTATAAATTTTGTAGTGCAAAATTATTAAAATTAGGCAAAGCGAATTGCTTTTACAGGCGTGATTTTAGTAATGATAATTGATGGTATAATTAAAATCAAGTAGCAAACAATAATAGTTCCAACATTCAATAATAGAATAGCTGTAAAATCAAAATTTATAGGAACTGTATTCATATAATAAGTAGTAGGATCCAAACTAATAATTGAAAATTGTTTTTGCAAAAAAGCAAAACCTAAAGCTATAAAATTTCCCCAAAACAATCCTTTCAAAATTAAATTCAGAGCTGAATATAAAAACACCCTACGAACACTCCAATTATTCGCTCCTAATGCCTTTAATATCCCAATCATATTGGTGCGCTCCAATATCAGAATTAACAGTGCTGTTATCATATTTATACCACCTACTATGAGCATCAATATTAAAATAACACGTACATTTACATCTTGTAAATCCAGCCAATCAAAAATTTGTGGAGTTTTCTCTTTGATGCTTTGAGCATTTAAATTATAAGGAATTTTCTCGTATATACTATCAGTAAACAGTTCCAAATTATTAAAATTATTTAAAACAATTTCGATTCCTCCTACTTGCTTATTTTCCCAAGCATTTAAGGATTGAATATGTTGAATATCACCCATAACAAACAGCTTGTCAAAATCTGCTAAAGCAGTATTATAGACACCTGATATTTCAAATTTTCTTGCTCTTGGTGGGTCTTGCACAAAATACATAATGAAATTATCTCCTACACCTAATCGTAAGCTTTTGGCAGAACTTTCTGAAATAAGGACTTGATTTGTTTTTATACTATCATTTACATGTAAACATTCTCCTCCAACCAAATTATCATTAAAAAACGTCCAATCATAATCAGATGAAACTCCCTTTAATACTACTCCTAAAATTTCATCATTTGTTTTAATTATTCCTGCTTTAGTTGCAAAAGTACTGATTTGTTTAACCTCAGGATTTCCCAATATTGATGTATATAGATTGTCCGAAATCGTAATTGGCTCAGTTTCGTAGGATTGATTATCAGAAAAAGAGGAAATAGTAATATGAGATCCAAAACCAATAATTTTATCAGAAATATCGTTTTTAAAACCAGTAACTACCATTACTGAAAGTAACATAACAGCTACTGAAAGTGCAATTGCTAAAATTGCAATTCGCAAAATTGGTTTAGTATCGGAATTATTTTCTTCCTTTGCAGTAAATAAGCGTTTAGCTATAAAATATTCAATATTCATCTTGATTGCGAAAATAAAACAAATAATCTGCATTACTTTAGTACTACTCACTTTTAGTGCACAAGCCCAAAAAATAGTTTTAGGTGTAGAACGAACAGATGTTTACATTCGTCATTTGAAAAACAAGAAAGTTAGTGTTGTTGCTAACCAAACTTCTAGGATTGGAGAAACACACTTAGTGGATAGTTTATTAAATTCAGGCATTGATGTTATAAAAGTATTTTCACCCGAACATGGTTTTAGAGGAAAAGCTGATGCAGGGGCAATAATTGAAGATGGAATTGATACAGAAACAGGAATTGCTATCATTTCACTTTACGGAAAAAATAGAAAACCTAAAACTGAACAATTACAAGAAATTGATATTCTGGTTTTTGACATACAGGATGTAGGGGCTAGGTTTTACACTTACATCTCCACACTACATTATGTAATGGAAGCAGCAACAGAATCAGGAATTCCTTTAATTGTTTTGGACAGACCAAATCCAAATGGGCATTATGTTGATGGGCCTGTTTTAGACACTAACTTTCGTTCTTTCGTAGGAATGCACTCCATACCCATTGTGCACGGAATGACTATTGGAGAATATGCTAAAATGATAAATGCAGAGAATTGGATTTCTAAAAGATGTGATCTAACTATAATAGAAATGGAAAATTACACGCATGATATAAGTTACGATTTACCTATAAAACCCTCTCCTAACTTACCTAATGCTAGGGCTATAAATTTGTACCCTAGCTTGTGTTTATTTGAAGGAACCAATATAAGTGTAGGTAGAGGTACGCAATATCCTTTTCAGCATTTTGGGGCTCCTTATTTGCAAAGTAATTATTCTTTTACTCCTAAAAGTGGAGCTGGTAGTAAATACCCAAAGCATGAAAATATAAAGTGTCTTGGTACAGATTTACGATTCCAGGATAACTATTTAACTGCTATCAACTTAAATTGGCTAATTACAGCCTATAACAATTTCTCCAAAAAAGAAAAATTCTTTAATAATTTCTTTGACAAACTAGCAGGGACAGATAAATTGAGATTACAAATAATTGAAGGCAAAACTTCCAAAGAAATTAAACTAAGCTGGGAAGAAAATTTAAATAAGTTTAAGAAAATTAGGGAGAAGTATCTTATGTATAATTAAGCATAACCTTGTTCTGAAATAATCTGAAAAAGAAACAATCCTAGAAGTAAAGCCCACCAATACTTTCGTCCCCATTTAAATCTTGAGAAAAGCCAGATAAGACCTAATAGTGCGCCAACGCCACCCACCATCATGCCAAGAAGGATATATCCTCCAATATAAGCACCAGGAGCAAATATAGACTGTAAAGTCATCAAAACACCTCCTAATGCCAGACAGCCTAAAGCAATCCATCCGATAATATCAAATGTATCAAGCCTATTGGGAGCAATTACACTTTCTACAACAACTTCATTATTAATTACAGGGAATGAAGCATAACTCATATTTGATATAAATATCAATATAGGCAATATACAATATCTCTTCATAATTAAAATTCTTTTTTAAATTTCTCAATTATATTAAATACAGCTGGACAAACTTCAACATTTTTTTGGGTTAAATGCAATAATTGGTGTTGTTTTATTCTATCAGTGTGCGGAAATTCCCTACATGCATTAGGACGAACATCATAAATAGAACAATAGTTACCCTCTCCTAAAAAAGTACAGGGCACAGATTTTAACACATAATCCCTATCTTCATCTATTCGCAAATATTCCTCTACAAATTCAGAAGGTTTAATCCGTAGGTGTTTTGAAATTCGGCTAATGTCCTTATCCGTAAAAAGAGGACCAGTAGTTGCGCAACAATTCGCACACTCTAAGCAATCTGTACAAGCAAAAACTTCCTCATGCAAAGGATGAATAAGTTTATCGAGAAGCTTAGGTTTGATTTTTTTTAAACGCTTAAAGAACTTTTGGTTTTCTTTATGCTTTAATTTTGACTGCTCTTTATGTTGAGCTAAATCCATTAAAGAGTTTTCCCAGGATAAACCTTAAGTGATGCTGCTAGAATATCAATAGCATTTTGCAAAGCTTCTTTATTCAATACATAAGCAATACGAACTTGTTTAGTCCCTGTATTAGGAGTTGCATAAAACCCTGCTGCAGGCGCTACCATAATGGTTGCTCCATTTAATTCAAAATCTTCCAATAACCACTGTGCAAATGTATCAGCATTATCAATAGGTAATTCTGCAATAGCATAAAAAGCTCCTGTAGGTTTCGGGCAAATTACTCCTTCAATTTTATTTAAACCCTCTACCAAAACATCTCTTCTGCTTACATATTCTGCACTTACCTGTTCAAAATAAGAAACATCCGTTTTCAATGCTGCTTTTCCTGCAACTTGACCAAATGTAGGTGGTGATAATCTTGCTTGTGCAAATTTCATTGCTGTAGCCATAACCTCAGTGTTTTTTGACACTATACAACCTACTCTAATTCCACACATTGAATATCTCTTAGAAGTAGAATCTATCACAATTGCGTTTTGCTCCAAATCTTCAATATTCAATACCGAATGATGTACATGCCCATCATAAGCAAACTCACGATACACTTCATCAGCAATTAAAAATAAGTCGTGTTTAATAACAATATCTCTTAGAGTTTCTAACTCTTTTTTAGAATATAAATATCCTGTAGGATTTCCAGGGTTACAAATAAGAATTGCTTTGGTATCAGGTGTAATTAACTTTTCAAACTCTTCAATTGCAGGCAATGCAAACCCATTTTCAATTGAGGTTGTAACAGGCCTTACCTTTACCCCTGCTGAAGTAGAAAATCCATTATAATTAGCATAAAATGGTTCAGGAATAATAATTTCATCTCCATTATCCAAGCAAGAATTTAAAGCAAATAAAAGTGCCTCAGAACCTCCTGTTGTTACAATAATCTCATCATAATTAATAGCAATTCCTAAGTTTCGGTAATAGTTAGCCAATCCTTTACGGTAACTTTCGAATCCTGCTGAATGAGAATACTCTACTATTTTATTAGGAAAGTTATAAATTGCTTCTAAAGCTAATTTTGGAGTTTTAATATCAGGCTGTCCAATATTTAAATGATATACTTTTTTTCCTGCTTTTTTTGCTGTTTCAGCAAATGACACCAACTTTCTGATTGGCGACTCTGGCATACTTATTCCTTTCTTTGATATTTTTGGCATAGCTATAATTTTTATAAAAAAAACACCCCCATAATTGAGGGTGCTAATGTCGTAATATATTTTGAATTGTTTACTTCTTTTCTAAAGGAGAGCCTTCTGTTTTTCTTTCAGGAGCACTAGCTTCTTTTGCAGGAGGATTAACCTCACCTTTTATCGTTAAGATAACTGGTTTTTTACTTACGTTAGTAGTCAATGTAATTGTTTTAGTGAATTTTCCAACTCTGTTAGTTGCATATTTTACACCGATTTCTCCTGATTCACCTGGGGCCCAAGTAGCAGACCCATCCGCTTTTTTCCAAGTAGGCACGGTACATCCGCAACTTCCTTTTGCACTTTTAATCAATAAAGGTTCAGTTCCATTATTTGTAAATACAAATTTCCTTGCTCCATCAGAATTATGCTCAATGACACCATAGTCAACAACTTTTGATTCAAAATCAATAGTTACATTAGTTTCCTCTACTTGTACTGGCGCATCAGTTTTAGTTGTATTTTGTGCATTTACTATAGTAAATCCTACTATAAGTGCTAAAGATAAAAATATTTTTTTCATTTCTTTTCGTTTATTTTTTTAAGTTATTTTCAAATAATGAACGGCAAATTTAACAAAATATTCTGCTTAGGCAAATAAGATAATATAGTAATTCCTCAGAACAATAGAATTTGTAAATTTGCGAGCTATCAAACACAATTAAATGAGTATCCCAAAAACATACAACCCACTTATAACTGAAGACAAATGGTACGCCCATTGGATGAACAAAAGTTATTTCAACTCTACTCCTGATGAGCGTGAAGCTTATACTATTGTAATTCCTCCACCTAATGTAACAGGAGTTTTACACATGGGACATATGCTAAACAATACTTTGCAGGATGTAATGGTAAGGCGTGCTCGTATGATGGGGTTTAATGCTTGTTGGGTTCCAGGCACGGATCATGCTTCTATTGCAACTGAAGCAAAAGTAGTGCAGAAATTAGCTAAAGAAGGAATTCAAAAATCTGACTTAACAAGAGATGAATTCTTATCACATGCTTTTGATTGGAAAGAAAAACACGGAGGAATCATCCTAGAACAACTAAAAAAACTGGGAGTTTCATGCGATTGGGAGCGTACCAAATTTACCATGGATGATGACATGAGTGAATCTGTAATAAAAGTATTTGTAGACCTTTACAATAAAGGATTAATTTACAGAGGAGTTAGAATGGTAAATTGGGACCCT
>Ga0257121_1002204_pt1 | contig 13959 bp, 13 predicted proteins | sample SI106_100metaG_FD_190180 | JGI IMG/M metagenome (GOLD analysis project Ga0257121, IMG submission 190180) | Marine microbial communities from Saanich Inlet, British Columbia, Canada - SI106_100 | ecosystem: Environmental > Aquatic > Marine > Inlet | place: Canada: British Columbia | collected... | reverse complement strand
AACAAAGACCTATTAGATATTTTAACAATAACATTAATGATCTACAAAATCTAAGTCCAAAAAAATATGATGCTATTTTTAATTTTGCAATTTTACATCATGCTACAGAAATTGATAATGCCATGAAAAAACTTTCAATTACTCTAAAATCTGAAGGGTTGATTTTTAATGAAGAATATGTTGGTCCTGCAAGAAATCAGTATTCTGAATTCCATTTACAAAAAATGTTGGAAATTATGAAACATCTTCCTGAGAAATTTCACTCTAAACATATTCTGCGACCCCCACTTGTCAATTTTCGTGTTGAACCTAGTGAAGCAATACATTCTGATATGGTGATTCCAACATTCAAAAAATATTTTAATACTGTATATGAAAAAAATCTAAATGGTGGAATAGCTTATCAAATTCTATGGAATAATATTAAAGAATTTCAAAATTCACAAGATCTAGAAGCAAAGAAATGGCTTGATTATCTTTTAATAAAAGATTATGAAATGACTGAAAAATGTGAAGTCCCAGTTCTATTTTGGTATGGTGTTGGAAAACCAAAATTGTAATCTTGACTATCTTCTAAGATTTTTGTTGTATCTTTTACCTATTCTAATTTATTTTTGTCAAGAGATTTACCTAAAATTTTATTATAATTTTTTTCAATTACTTTAATCCTATCATTATTATTCACAAGTATTTTGTTAACCATTACTCTTAATTATTTAATAGTTAATATTATTAATTAGAAAATAAAAGTGATAAAAAATATGGATGAAAATAAAAATTCTAAACAGTATAGATTAGCTGAACTAGATTTGATACACCCCAAGAATTCACATGACTTTCAAATCCTGTTAACCGGAAAAAACAAAAAAGTTCTTGAGATTGGAACAGCATCTGGATATATCACTGAAATTTTAAAAAAACACGGTTGTAAAGTTACTGGAATTGAAGAAAATCCAGATTTTGCTGTTTTAGCAAAAGAATTTACTGAAAAAATGATTATTGGTGATGTTGAGTCATTAGATCTGATTTTTCATCTAAATGATGAAAAATTTGATGTTATACTTTTAGGCGATGTTCTTGAACATCTTAAATCCCCTGAAATATTCTTAAAACAATTACATCCATTACTTAATAAAAATGGTTATCTAGTATGCTCAATCCCAAACATCTCTTATATTCTTATTAGATTACAATTATTGAATGGAATTTTTGATTATTCTAATATGGGTTTACTTGATAATGATCATCTACAGTATTTTACCCTGAAAACTATTATTCCTCTCTTAGAAAAAACAAATTTCAAATTTAAAATATTACATAAAGTTAAAGAAGAATTTCATTTACCACATCGTTCTGATTTTGATCAATCCAATTTCTCAGAAATATTAATTGATTGTATTAAAAAAGATCCTGAATCTTTGACATATCAATATGTATTCTCTGCATTACCTTCCTTTAATCATAAAAAGTCTGTCATTGTTACAAATGACAAAGAAAATTTACCCAGTCGTTATTTAAAAAATATTTTTGATGAAGAATATGGTATTATAACTGGATATAACAGAGCTTTAGATGAAATTAAAAGGAAAAAAGATTTTCTAATATATCTAGAAAATGCAATTAAAGAAAAAAACACAGTAATCCATACTTTGGAAAATGCAATTAAAGAAAAAAACATATATCTAGAAAATGCAATTAAAGAAAAAAACATATATCTAGAAAATGCAATTAAAGAAAAAAATAAGTATATGGAAAATGCAATTAAAGAAAAAAACAAGTATATAGAAAAAATTATTCACGATAAAGATGCTCAATTAGAAGAAATCACTTCTAGCTTTCTTATGAGATTACTGCGTAAATATGATAAATTTTCAGGAAAAATCAAGACCAAATGAAATTTTAAGTTTATTTTGAAATAACATGAGAATCATTGCCCGCAATTGCAGCATCCCATGGTTGATATTCTTTCTTCAACCATTTCTCCCATCTACTGATATCTTCTTCAACCATTATCTTAACTAGTTTTTTGAATTTTATTTTTGGTTTCCACCCAAGTTTTTTTTCTGCTTTACTAAAAGATCCTTGTAAACTCTTAATATCGTGAGGTCGCATATTTTGTTTATCTGATTTTATTTTTGACGTTGAAATTCCCGCAACAGTACATGCTTCTTTAACAAAATCTTTTACAGAATAAACTTCATTTGTCGCAAGAATATAATCATCAGGTATTTTTTGTTGTAACATCATCCACATCCCTTCTACATATTCAGGAGCATATCCCCAATCTCTTTTTGCAGTTAGGTTTCCTAATTTTAATTCCTTTGATATTCCTAAAGAAATTTTTGCAATACCATTTGAAATCTTTCTTGTAACAAATTCTAATCCTCTTAAAGGTGATTCATGATTAAATAAAATTCCATTTGATGCATGAATGTTATATGCATCACGATATAATCGTACCATCCAATATCCATATGTCTTTGCAACAGCATAAGGGCTTACTGGGTGAAAACATGTTTCTTCATTTTTTATTTTAGATTTTATCTCACCATACATTTCACTTGATGATGCTTGGTAAAATTTTATTTTTTGATTAAACTTCATTATTTCTTCTAAAATTCTAACAACTCCAAAACCCGTAACGTTACTAGTATACAATGGTTGGTCAAAAGAGACACCTACAAAACTTTGTGCTGCTAAATGATAAACTTCACTAGGATTTGATTTTACTAATGCTTCTGAAATCGATCTAGTATCAAGTATATCTGAAGGAATTAGTTCTACCTTATCATACACATCAAGATAATGAAGACGCCAAAAATTTGGAGTAGATAGTCTTCTATAAGTCCCAAATACTTTGTATCCTTTTTTTAACAAGAATTGTGCAAGATATGCCCCATCTTGACCTGTAATGCCTGTAATTAGTGCTTTTTTTATAATAATCCCCTATATTTCTCTCTTTGATTCAGAATTAAATTTATCGAATTATGTTAAAAGGGATTTATTTATCTAAGTTTTCTCTACATTTGTGAACCAAATTGTTGTGACTGGATATAATGGCTTTATAGGAACAAATTTGGTACCTGAACTACAAAAAAAATACAAAGTTTTTGGTATATCCAATTCTTTTGGTAAAAATATAAAAATTAAGAGATTAAAAAAAGATATTAAAAAAATTAAGATAACAGACATTCCAAAAAATACTTCTCATATTATTCATCTTGCTGCCCAAACTGATGTAACCTTTTGTGAACAAAACCCCCAAAATTGTTTTGAAGTAAATATTGGTGGAACTCAAAATATGTTGGAAATTGCTAGAAAGATAAATATAAAATTTATTTTTCTTAGTACAAGCCATGTCTTTGGAATTACAAAAAAATTATCTATAGATGAAAATCATTTACGAACACCTACTTCGATATATTCTGCTAGTAAAATAGCAGGAGAAATTCTTTGTGAATCATATGCAAAATCATATGGAATGGATATATCGATAATTCGACTTTTTTCTGTATATGGGCCTCATAGTCCTCCACATTTGGTTAGTAATAAGATAATTAATAAAATAAAATCAAATAAAAAAATAGACTTAGGAAATTTATTCCCTAAACGAGATTTTATTTTTGTAGATGATGCAATTAGAGCCATTTTATTAATTACAAAAAAAACTCATGGATTTGAAACCTATAATGTTGGAACAGGTAAAGCCACATCTATCTCTCAATTATGTTCTATAATAGAAAAAATATCTCATTCTAAACTTAAAATTAATGTTAAAAAATCATTAAAACGAAAAAATGAAATCAAAAAGATTGTTGCAAATACAAAAAAAATTAACCGATTAGGTTGGACCCCTCAAAATAGTTTAAATGATGGTCTTAAAAAAACATATGACTGTAATATGCCTTAATTTTTAAAAATAAATTTTTTTCTAAATGAATTTTAATCACAACGATTATCTTTAACTCTTTTTGTAGGTGTATTGTGAGAATTTCTATGCCTATTAATTGGAATTTAGAAGCTTCAAGTCTAACAAATATTGCAAGAAATAATTTTAGAGAACTTGGTCAAAAAATGAATGAAACTCATTCGTTTACTATTGCAGCAACAAAAATTGAATCTGTAGGTATTGGTGACTTTAATCAGCATTATGATCTATTACATATTCCTAATATTGGTGGATATGGGTTTCCTTTGAATGCGACGTCTAATTGTAATAATATTATTTGTGGAATAATTGGGATTGATGAAATTATTTATGGCCCAGAAGTTTTAGTTGGAAAAAAAATTGCATGGAAAGTATATGAACCAATTATTAAAAAACAATTGGACTATTGGAAAAAATATAACAAAAAAATTAAAACATTTCATGTTGCAACTACTTCAGAATATGAAGAAATGCATCGATATTTGGGTATTCCATATGAAAATATTAAGATAATTCCACTTGGTGTAAATCATGATTTCTTTCAACCTTCAAAAAATAAAGAACTCACAAGGTCACAAATTTTATCTGAATTAAAAATTCCTAATGAAAAATACTTTTTACATGTAAGTGAATATAATTTTGAAAGGAAAAATCAACAAAGAATACTTGATGCATTTACAATGGCAAGAAAATCTGGATTAAAACATAATCTAGTGTTTGTTGGAAAACAGTTTCCAAAGTTCAAACAAATTATCAAAAAAACACCTGGAGTCTATGTTTTGGATTGGATTCCTGATGAACAATTATTACAGATTTTTCAGGGGGCTGACACACTTTTACTTCCGTCCTTACATGAAGGATTTGGAATTCCTTTAGTTGAGGCTATGTCTTGTGGCGTTCCATGTATTACTAGTAACACCCATTCTCCACCCCATGTGGTATCTGATACTGGAATTCAAATAGATCCACGTGATACCTCCGAAATTTGTAACGCTATACTAAAAATATCTAATGATTCAAATCTTCTAGAAAATTTATCCAAAAAGAGTCTTATTAGATCTAAATTATTTTCCTGGGAAAAATATGGGATGCAGATTCTTGAACTATATGACATTGATATTTCAAAACCTATGTTAAATTTTGATCAAAACTATGATTTAGCTGGTTACCGAACACTAGTTACTGTTTGTGATACATTTCCTGATAAAAATCACTCTTTGCTTTTGTCTTTAATAAAACTAGATTATTCAAAACTTCTTCAATGGGCAAATGATTATGGTTTAGATAATCCAAAATCCCGAGATTTTTTAATCCCTTTTGAAAAATGGATACAACGAAAATTAGAGGTAGTGATGTAATAATTGTCAACCTATATTGGAAACACTCGTTGGAAAAAATTCAAAAAATTATTTATCATTGCAAAATCACTTGTTATTTCGTATGGCCTACGATATTTTATTTATGTAGTTAAATTAGAATTAAAAAAACAAGGACTCTCAATTTTCTCTCCTGATATGACGCCTGTTCCACTGTATCTGCAATCTTCTTTTAAAGAAAAATACCAAAATTTTCTACAAGAATTAAACCATAAATTAGAACATGAATCCGATGATCACAATTTTTCACTTACGCCTTCAATATCAATTCTATTATTTTTTGATGCCAAAAATATAGACCTGTTACAAAATACTTTAGATTCTATCATTAACCAGACATATTCAAAATGGGAAATTGTTCTAGTTCCTAAAAATTATGGAGAAAATATTCCTGAACATATACAAAAAATTATTAAAGAAAAAAAATTCAAAATTTCTTTATTTGAAAATAATTCTAAAAATTTAAAAAATTTATTAAATACCACTGGTGAATATGTTGGATTTTTAAATGCAGCAACAAATTTGTCCAAATTCTGTCTCTTTGAATTTATTAAAACCATTAACAACGAACAAGAAAGTAAAATTTTATATTTTGATCATGATTTTATTAATAAAAATGGAAAACATGAAAACCCTTTCTTTAAACCTGATTGGAGTCCATATTTGTTGGGCTCTATGAATTACTTGTCTCCTTTTTTTATTATTAAAAATGATATTGTAAAACAAATTAATCTTGATCAGACATTAAAAAATTGTACTGATTTTGATACTCTTCTTCAAGCTACTGAAATTACAAAAAAAATTACTCATATCCCATTACCTTTATGTTCAATAAAAAAACAATCTCCACAAAACTCTGATTGTTTTATTCATGCATTAAATAATCATTTTAAACGTCTTAAAATTAATGTTAAAATAAATACAGGCATTGTAAAAAATACGTTTAAACCTACTTATGGGTTTGAGAAAAAACCTAAAGTGTCCATAATTATACCAACAAAAAACAATGTTAAAATTCTTAAAAGATGTATTGATAGCATTACAAAAAAAACAAATTATAAAAATTTTGAAATAATCATTATTAATAATTCTGATGATCTTGATACCATAAAAAATAGTATTCAAAGTATCTCTTATAACCTAATTTCTTATCCTGGTAATTTTAATTTCTCAAAAATTAATAATCTTGCAGTAAAACAGTCTTCTGGAGATCTTCTTTTATTTTTAAATGATGACACAAAAATTTTGGAGCCTAACTGGTTAGATGAATTAATAGGTATAATTTTACAAAAAGATGTTGGCATTGTTGGTCCAAAATTGATCTTATCTGATGGTACTATTCAACATGCTGGAATAGCCTTTTTAAAAACTGGTTCAGGGTTCCATCCTTTTATGCGTCAGATGGAGAATTCTGATTCTTATCATGGACTTGTTAATTCTATTAGGGATTGTTCTGCTGTGACTGGTGCATGTTTTATGATTAAAAGAGAAATTTTTGACCAAATTGAAGGATTTGATGATCAATTTGATGTGTATTATGGTGATACTGATCTTTGTTTTAAAGTAATTAAGGCTGGTTATCGCGTTGTTTATACCCCATTTACTAAATTATTGCATGAAGGCTCTCTGACTATAAGAAATTCCAATATTTCACATTTTGATGTGGAAAATCATTTGGCATTTTTAAAAAAATGGCCACATATACAAAATGGTGATCCTTTTTACAATACTAATCTTGATTGGGATTATTCTTTACCTGAAAAATCTAATTAAGCATAAAAAAATCTAGAATACTCTATTATATTCAAAATATCTTAGGCTGATTATGCCTTCAATCAAAGAAGAAATGTGGAAAACAAAAGGAATTTTATTTAGTTTTGCATTTTCTGATTTGAAAGTTAGATACCGAAATTCTATTTTAGGAATTATTTGGAGTATTATTGAACCATTATTACTCTTAGGTGTTTTATTTTTTGTATTTTCTACAATATTCAAATTTGAAATTGAAAATTTTCCAATTTATTTATTATTAGGAATTATAGTTTGGAATTTTTTTAAGAATGGAACCCAACTTGCCCTCAATAGTTTAACTAATCGTTCATCATTAATAACACAAATTTATTTTCCTAGATCAATTCCTGCATTTAGTGCTAGTATAACTTCCTCTATTCTATTATTAACCGAATTAATAGTTCTAGTAATCTTTATGATTGCTTTTGGATTTATTCCTTCGTTAACAATTGTTTTACTAATTCCAATATTTTTATTAGAATTCTTTTTAATCCTAGCAATTGCATTACCTTTATCTGTTTTAAACGTAAAATTTAAAGATACAGAATTTATTTGGGGAGTTATTTTACAAGCTGGATTTTTCCTTACTCCAATTTTTTATCAGTTTGATATGCTTCCTGATTACGTACAAAATATTTTACAATTTAGTCCTATGGTACAAATAGTTACTATGGCGCATCATGTAACGTTATATGGTGAACTTCCACCAATTAATTCAATTCTTTATGCAGTATTTTCAATTTTATGTTTAATGGTAATGGGTTATTTAATTTTTAGAAAATTACAATTAAGAATAGTTGAGGAAATTTAATTGTCTGATATTGCCATAAATGTGAAACATGTATCAAAAAATTTTCAACTTTATCATGAAAAACGAACGTCAATTTATGAATCTATTACTGGATATTTTGGTAGAAAACAACACTACGAAACAATTCAAGTTTTAGATGATGTCTCTTTTGATGTAAAAAATGGAGAAATGATTGGTATTATTGGAAAAAATGGAAGTGGAAAAACAACTCTATTAAGAATTTTATCAAATATTTACAAACCTGATAGTGGCTCTGTGGATGTTAATGGAACCATTATTCCAATATTGGCTCTTGGATTGGGATTTCATCCAGAATTTACTGCAATTACAAATATTGTACAAAGTAGTACCCTTCTAGGAATTTCAAAAAAAAATATCTCGCAAAAAATTGATGATGTATTGAAGTTTGCAGAACTTGAAAAATTTGCCGATACCAAAATAAAAAATTTCTCATCTGGAATGGCAATGAGACTTGCATTTTCTACAGCTATTCAGGTTGATCCTGATATTTTGATTCTTGATGAGGTATTTGCAGTTGGCGATCTTAATTTCCAAAAAAAATGTTTTGATGCAATAATGTCTTTCAAGAAAAAAGGAAAAGCAATAATTTTTGTAAGTCATGATGTTAATCCTATTAGAGATTTTTGTGATCGAGCAATATTTCTAAATCAAGGAAAGATTGAGGTCATTGGAAAGCCTGAAAATGTGATTTCATCATACCTGTCTTTTCTCAAATTAAAAGTACCAAATAATAAAAAATTAGGTACTAACATGATTGAAAAAGAAAAAAATATTTCTCAAAAACCTTTACCTGTTTATTGGAATGAAATAACACAAGTTACTGAATATCTAAATATGCTTACTACTGATAATATGAAACTATCAGGATTAGATGATGTAATAAATAGATTCCAGTCAAAACTCCCATTTACAAATATCCTTTTAATTGGAACTCATGAGTTTAAATTAATAAAACAAATTTTTGATCTTGGGATTACAAAACAAATTGATGTAGTAGATACTAATTTGGAAAATATTAAAAATTCTATTTTACAAAAAGGCTATTTGCCAATTAATTACTTTCATCAAGCATATGATTCAATATCTGGATTAAATAAAAAATATGATGCAATTTTTTGTGGACCTATTGTAAATTATGTCCCTAACCTTGATTCATTTTTTAATTCTATCAACAACATGTTAAATGAGAATGGATTGATCTTTGTTAATGACTATGTTGGACCATCTCAAATGAATTTTTCTGAAGATCATGTGAAAATTCTACAAAAAATAAATTTAGATATTCCTAAATATTTTAGATCTTCATTAATTTCCAATAGGTTGTTTGATTCTAACGCACAATATATGGTTTTTAATACAAGATCCATACAAGAAATATTTTTGAAATATTTTGATTTGGAATTTTCTCGTAATCTTAATGGTGGAATAGCCTATCCTATACTTTTTCGAAATATCAAAAAATTTCAAACTTTAGATGGTGTTAAACCATTGACAAATTTATTGAAACTAGATAAAGAATATTCCGAAAATTACAAAGTACCAATTTTATTTTGGTATGGTGTTGGAAGACTCAAAAAGTAACTTTATCTTATAATGGTTAAAGATATTTATCATATTTAAAATTCTTTAATTTATGCAATTTATATTCACAAAATCAAAAATTTCTAATGTTGTTTTAATAGAACCAAAATTATTTCCTGATGATCGGGGCTATTTTTTTGAAAGTTTTAAGGAATCTGAATTTGCTTCTAACGGAATTACTACAAAATTTGTACAAGATAATTTCTCACACTCAGTTAAAGGAGTTTTACGAGGATTACATTACCAAAAAAATCCTAAAGTACAAGCAAAATTAGTTACTGTATTAAGAGGAGAAATTTTTGATGTTGCAATAGATATTAGAAAAAATTCCCCCACTTTTGGACAATGGATAGGTGAAATCCTTTCAGATGAAAATCACAAATCTCTTTACATTCCGGAAGGATTTGCACACGGTTTTTGTGTGTTAAGTGCAGAGGCAGATGTTATTTACAAAGTAAATAATGAATATTCTCCTGAAAATGAGAGAGGTATACTTTGGAATGATCCTCAAATTGATATTATGTGGCCAATTGATACGCCTCTTTTACATGAAAAAGATTCTGCATTACCTATATTGGAAGATGCAGATATTGATTTTATTTACACTAAAGATAAATAAGAAATTTAAAAATTTAAAATATGAATATTCTTGTTTGTGGTGGTGCAGGATTTATTGGAAGTTCTTTTATTTTAAATTATTTTAAAAATAACCCTAATTCAAAAATTATTAATCTTGATATTTTAACGATTGGTTCTAATCTTGAAAATCTAAAAGGTATGGAGAATAATTCAAACTATAAATTTATCAAAGATGATATTCGAAATGAATCTGTTATTAATAATTTAGTAAAAGATATTGATGTAATAATAAATTTTGCAGCAGAATCACACGTTGATAGAAGTATTGCAAATCCAAAACCTTTTCTTGAGACCAATATTGTTGGAACTTATTCTATTTTAGAGGCCACAAGAAAATATGATAAACAATTCATTCATGTATCTACTGATGAGATTTATGGTGATGCTCATGGAAAATCATCTTTTAATGAAAATTCTCAGATAAATCCTAGTAATCCATATGCCGCAACAAAGGCAGCCGCAGATCATCTTGTATCATCATATCATAGAACTTATGGCATTAACTGTATCACAACAAGATGTACAAATAACTTTGGACCTAATCAATTCCCTGAAAAACTAATTCCAAAAACAATAATTCGTTCTATCAAAAATCTCAAAGTTCCATTATATGGAGATGGAATGCAAATTCGAAGCTGGATTTATGTAAATGATCATGTTCAGGCAATTGAAAACTTAATTTCTAAAGGAACATCTGGTCAGGTGTATAACATTACAGCATATGATGAAATTACAAACAAAAGTATTGTTGAGAAAATTCTTGATATTTTGGAAAAACCTCGCTCTTTAATAGAATTTGTTGGAGATAGACCTGGACATGATAAACGATATTCAATTGATTGCACAAAAATTGAAAACCAAACAGGATGGAGACCTCAATACAATTTTGATGATGCCCTAAAACAAACTGTTACTTGGTATGTGAAAAATCAGTCATGGTGGAAATCATTGATTGATGAAAACACCTTGCATCCTCAACCTTGGACAGTTAATTCATAATGAAATTTCTAGTTACTGGCTCTGCTGGACTAATAGGTTCCAAAGTAGTAACAGATCTGGTACAACAAAATCATACAGTTTATTCTTGTTATCATGATGCAAAACCTCTTCAAGGAATTCAAACATTACTTGATCTTTCAGATGAAATTCAAATTATACAAACTCTACAAGAAATAAATCCTGATAGGATAATTCATCTTGCTGCTATGACTGGTGTTGATTTGTGTGAAACCGAGAAAGAACTGGCAACTTTGATTAACACAAAAGCTACTGAAACTCTTGCAAAACAAGCAGCAAAACAAAATATCTTTTTTCTTTATGTCTCAACTGATTATGTCTTTAATGGGATTGATGGTATGAATAAAGAAGATGATCCCTCAAATCCTCTGGGATTTTATGGTAAATCAAAACTAGAAGGTGAACTTGTATTAAACAAATTGACATCAAGCTGGTGTATTGCAAGAACAAGCACTCCATTTGGAATTCATCCTACAAAGAAGAGTTTTCCATTATGGATAAAAGAAAATTTGGAGGCAAAAAAAGAAATTTCTGTATTAGTAGATCAGTTCACATCCCCTACATATGTTCCAAATTTATCTAAAATGTTAATTGAAATTGCAACTAGACAAATAAATGGAATAATCCATGTCTCTGGTGCAACAAGAATATCTAGATATGCTTTGGCAGAGATGGTTGCAGATAAACTTCATCTTGACAAAAATTTCTTAATTCCTACAAAAATTGATAATATGAACTGGAAAGCACAAAGACCAAAGGATTCTTCTCTAGATGTTTCATTTGCTACTGAAAGTCTTAATGAACGACCACAAAAAATTGAACCAAGCATTGAATTATTTGTTAACGAATTAAATTCTAGTTAATATTTTTAATTTTTTGTTTTTTGAAAAAAATAATTGATACAACAAAAATTATTGCGGCAGCAAGAAATTCAAACAATATCCAATCAGTTCCACTAAAAATAAAATTTTGTGATACTATTGGAACAAAGATGGGAAATTTAGTTACTCCTCCTAGAAAAATATCGAATGACATGTGAGAAAAAATTGCAGCAACTGATATCCCAATTAATCTTAAATCATTTCTACCAAATAGAACTACCATTACACAAATTATGATGATCCCAAATGTTATAGAATGAGCCATCCTTGGAATCATCTCAACTCCTAAAAATTGTATCAAATGATCAAAATCTAAAATTATTGGAAATAATCCTGAAATGATGGCATATCTGAAACTAAAGCTTACAATGCCTGCTGCAATTCCCCACATAATATGTCCTATAATATGTTCAGGTGATACTCCGCTAACTTCAAGTGGATTTCCTACAAGAAATGCATCAGGTAAAATTAAACCTAACAAAGAAAATCCAACTGCTCCACCACCATAGACTAGACTAGTCTTCCCAATGAATTTGATGTTCGATAATATCATCATAAATTTAAACCCAGATTAATCATAATTCAATTTTATCTATAAATTTTGTGCCTAGACATTTTGTAATTATTTTATATTTGAAAATATTATGTTTTTTAACATGAAGGGAATAATTTTACACGGTGGTCATGGAACAAGACTCAGACCATTAACTCATACCGGACCAAAACAACTACTTCCAATTGCAAACAAGGCAATGTCTCAATATGCTCTAGAGGATCTGAAAACTGCTGGAATTACACAAATTGGAATTATAATTGGTGATGTGTACCCCGAAAAAGTAAAAGAGTACTATGGGGATGGCTCTAAATTTGGTGTTACAATTACATATATTTATCAAGATGCACCAAAGGGAATTTCACATGCAATAAAATTGTGTAAAGACTTTATCTGCAATGATAAGTTTATTGTATATTTGGGGGATAATGTATTAAGAAAAGATCTTACTGATTATACAAAAAAATTTACAACATCAAATTCTGATGCAATGATTTTACTTTGTAAAGTAGATGATCCACAAAGATTTGGAATTGCAGAACTAGATAAAGAAAATACTGGAATGATAAAAAAAATTATGGAAAAACCAAAAGATCCACCTTCAAATCTAGCAGTAATTGGAATTTATTTTCTAACTCCTAAAATATTTGATATCATAGATAATCTAAAACCTTCTTGGCGAGGGGAATTAGAAATTACTGATGCACTTGACATGTTGTTACATGATGGAAATAATGTCTCTTTTGATACAGTAACTGGCTGGTGGAAGGATACTGGGACCCCTGAGGATATTATTCATGCTAACAAATTGGTTTTAGATTCTATAGGGACTGAGAATCAATTTTTACTAGATAAAGACTCTAAAATTCAAGATAATATAATTACAGGGATTAACACACAAATTTCTAGGGATTCTTTTGTGACTGGTCCTGTAATTATTGGCAAAAACTGTTCCATTGGACCGGCAGCTAGAATTGGCCCCTATGTATCCATTGGAGATAACTGTACAATTAAAAATTGCAACATTGAGAATTCAATAGTAATGAGTGATTGTTGTGTTACTGTAAAGTCTAACATTTCAGATAGTATCATTGCACATGGCTCTACAATTGAGGATCATGGTATTTCAAAAAAGCAACAATTCCTAGTTGGAGAACGCTCACATCTCAAGATATAGTGATTTTACTAGTTTTAAAATATTTGTGATCTATCAAAACGATAAACCACCTGTAAATGATAAACCAATTACAAACCAAGTGGTTTTAGTGCTATTTGTATACAGGCACGATTGTAAAAAGTCAGTTGATGGAGTTTTGAGTGGTACCGTAAAATGATTTAGTGAAAAATACATATCTGCAAAA
>Ga0257121_1002200_pt1 | contig 13987 bp, 13 predicted proteins | sample SI106_100metaG_FD_190180 | JGI IMG/M metagenome (GOLD analysis project Ga0257121, IMG submission 190180) | Marine microbial communities from Saanich Inlet, British Columbia, Canada - SI106_100 | ecosystem: Environmental > Aquatic > Marine > Inlet | place: Canada: British Columbia | collected... | reverse complement strand
TCATTACGTTATGGGATTGGCCAAATCTATGTGTGGCATAGAAAGAGTTGCAGTTGGCTTAATACCTCCGAGCGCTACCCCGCCGGCAAATTGGTTAAGCATTGTGATACTGTTATCAGTCAGCATCTCTTTGGTGTACCTTGCAAGCTACAGCTCGAAACAGCGCGACATTTTATAGTGGCAATAATTCGCAACCTCGACGGATGGCATAAGCGTTCGTCAAATTATCCGCCGACGACTGACAACGCGTCTGTATTAATGGCATCGCCTGACTGCTTTGCAGTAGTTGAAGTTCATAACAGTCACATGGCCGACTCCGACGGCAAACCTCAGCGGATTGACTCCAAGGAAGCGACTAAGCAATGGGAGCAATTGCATGACTCCTTTGCATCTAAGGGATTGAATGTTGAAGTTCTTGATGCTCAATCATCATTAGTTGACTTAGTTTTTACTGCTAACCCTAGCTTCATTGTCCCGCTACACAAGCATGCTTGGCAAAGCAAGATGGCGCATAACTCTAGGCGCCCAGAGGTTGAGCTGCATTCTGCTTTTTTCGAGTCTCGTGGCTACGAAATAAAACACCTAAGCGCCAATACCATTAAGTGCGAAGGTCATGGTGATGGCTTATGGCACCCACGCAGATTTTTGCTTCATGCCGCGGTTGGACAGCGTAGCGATTTGCAAGCGTGGTGCGAAATAGATGAAGCCTACCCAGAGCTAGATATTTTGTTGTACGAGTTAGAGCATCCAGATTTTTACCATCTTGACACAGCTCTGGCCTGCCTCGACGAACAGACAGCCTTGATTATCGAGAGTGCATTTACCGCTGAAGGGCTTGCTTTGGTTAAAGCTGCATTCCCAGAAGCAATCTCGTTGAGCAACAACGAGGCATACAAATTCGCTGGCAATGCCTTCTGCGCCGACAGCAAGCATGTTTTTATTGAACAAGGGTGCGATGACCTTAACTCGGAGTTAAGTACACGCGGATTCACTGTATGCCCTGTCGCTACCCAACAGTTTCGGCTGTCTGGGGGGTCGGTGTTTTGCTTGAAACAGTCTTTTTAGACAAAGCAAAATCGATCATGCGGTCTACTAATTCGCCAAATTCTAATCCTGAGGCTTCCATTAGCATCGGAAACATTGAAATCGATGTAAATCCAGGGATTGTATTCACCTCGTTTAAGGCAAAGCGCCCTGCCTTCTTGTTGAGCAAGAAATCGACTCGGGCGTAACCTTCAAGGCGCAACACCTTAAACGCCTTTAGGGCCATGTCGCGCAGCTGCTCGGCCATTCGCGGAGAGATGCTTTCGGACGGAACGATTATTTTTGCGTTATCGTTGCTGTACTTATTGTCGAAGTCATACCACCCCTCGACAACAATTTCACCGGGAAGTGACACTATAGGAACTTTACCATCAAGAATCGCGATTTCATACTCGGCACCCTCAGCGGCTGGTTCAACCAAAATAAAATCTGAAAATTCAAATGCCTTTTCTAGGGCCGGAACTAATTGTTGCTTATCTTCAACGCGCGAAATTCCGACTGATGAACCTTGTTGAGTCGGCTTGACATACATAGGAAAGTCAAAACGACTTGTAATATTGGACGCAACTTCTAAGGCATCGTCTTTCCAATCAGTGATAGATATGTCAACCCATGGCAACACCGGCAAATTAGATGAGCGCAGCAGATGCTTAGTCACCGACTTGTCCATCGCCAATGACGAGCCCAAACGTCCACTGCCGACAAAAGGGATGCCCACTATTTCGAGCCATCCTTGAATACTGCCGTCTTCGCCACCTGGTCCATGTAATACCGGAAACACCACATCAATATCGGCCGGCAAATAAGGCCCGCGGGCTGTAGATGTGTATTCGTTGCCGTCTAGCATTGCTCGTGAGTTCTGTTCATCGAGCCACTGACCATCTCGCGTAATTCCGATGTGATGAATTGCAAAACGTTGTGGATTTATATTGGCACGCACGGCACGCGCAGAGCGTAAACTAATCTCATGCTCTTCGGAAGTACCACCGAATAGCAGGCACAGATTGGTAAGCGGCTGTGATGTTGTCATGGCAGCAGAATACCCTATCAGTCCTTTCAATTCTAGGATTCCTTTTTTAAGAAATGTCAACGCACCAACGCATCTGGACACTGCTAATACCGGCTTTAGCAGCGGTTTTACTTTATGCGCATACCTTTAGCGCCGATTTTGTTTACGACGACCGTACTCTATTAGAGCTAAATCCTAATTTTCAAAGCCTTGAATTAATTCCTCAGGCCTTCGTTACCCCCTACTGGGAGCTCGTCAATTCCGACGCATATGCCGTTGGTTTTTACCGCCCTCTTGCAGCGACGATGTTTGCCACGAGCTGGGTGGTCAGCGATGGCAACCCGCATTTTTTCCACTTGCTTTCGATTTTGCTGCACGCCGCATGCGCTGTCGCAGTAAGCATGTTGTGTATAGCACTAGGATGGCGTCGCTCGATCGCCTGCATGGCTGGCACTTTGTTTGCCATTATGGGCGCTCACGCCGAAGCAGTAGCCTGGATTTCATCGCAGCCTGACCTGTTAGCGGCCTTATTTACTTTACTAGGACTTCGCTATTACGTTGTCGAGCGTGAGTACCGAGCGCCTCTCTTATTCTTCATTGCTTTGCTGTGCAAAGAAGCTCCATTGGCAATAGTTGTGCTGTGCTTATTGTCTTCAATAAAGCAACACCGAAAAATATGGCCATTGCTAATCGCCCTGGGTGGTTATTATTTACTGCGCGTCAACGCCTTTGATGCCTATAGCGCTGGGTTCGAACGAGTAAACACGCATCACGGTTTAACCCAACTCGAACAGGTTACTCTCGGCTTTAAACTTCTTGGACAACACATAGGATTTATGGCTATTCCATTTGGCCATTCGCCTTTTCATCCACTGTTGCTAAACCAAGGGCCTCTCGCGCCTCATAATTTTTTACCGGGGATAGGAGCTGTAATCTCGATAATAGTCGGGATGACTATTTGGCGTCGCCGCTCACCAGATTCGCCAAGCCTGCGCATTGGCCTTGGCGTGATGTTCATTGGCATCGCACCAGTACTCAACACCTTTGCACTTGGGCAGTACCCCTTCGCCGAACGATTCAGTTACTTAGCTAGCGCTGGTTTCTGCATTTTAGTGGTAATAGCTCTGACGCGGCTACCTTATCGCGGATTGGCTTACTTAACCGCTACCGTGCTGATTGTTGGAAACACTTACTCGTCTTATTCGGGAAGCAAAAACTGGCGCAGTGAAGCCGATTTATATCGCTGGGCACAACGGGTGTCGCCAAACGCAATGACGGGTCATATAGAATTCGGGAGGTTGATGCTTGAAACTGCACAACAAACAAGTGATGAGCAGCGTCGTGCTACTTTTGCCGAGCTAGCCCTTGAAGCATTCACTAAATGTGACAGCATTGACGTTGAAAAGGTTTTCTGCACAAGTATTGAAAGGTACAAGGCCAACATCGGCAAGGCCGACTCATTGTTCTTTATTGGTGAAGTTGACAATGCTAAACAAGTTTACCAGATGGCAATCGATCACTATGGCCAGGCGCCTGAAGCATTTCTGGGGTTGGCAAACTGCGCATCCAAGCAAGCCTATAATTACTGGCGAGAAACTAAGAATATTGTCGCCAAGAATCACTACTCTTCGGCCGTGCATGCCTTCGACACTGCGCTTAAGCAGAGCCCCGGAATGGCAGCCGCGGTGATTGGTAAAGCAAAAGCTTTAGTACAGCTTGTGAATATCGAGGGCGTAGCTAGCTCACGATTTTCCGACGCGATTCGTACTAGCGAGCAAGCCTTACAAATCGCACCACATGACTTTTCATTGCTGCTTAATTTGATTGCGCTATACGACGCAGGTCAACGCCGACACAAATCGATTGCCCCTCTGCGTAAGTTCATCGAGGCTTACCCTGAGCATCCAGAAATTAAAGTATTGCGCCAGTTGCTTGTAGAGTTCACGAGTCGCTAAGATTGCGGCATGTCGAAATCTCCTAAATACCTTCTTCCTCTAAGCATCTTTGCAATTCTCTGGAACGCAATGGGTTGCCTTGACTACACCATGACCATGTTGCGCAACGAAGATTATCTTGCTGATTTCACTCCAGAACAACTCGATTACTTTTTTAGCTTTCCGACTTGGATGACATCAGCATGGGCTCTGGCTGTTTGGTCTGGCTTGCTGGGCTCGTTCTCGCTGCTGTTCAAAAAATCATTTGCGGTGACGGCGTTCAACTTTTCATTTTGGACAATGATTATTTGCAATGGTTACACTTATGTGTTGCGCGATGACGCAATTGAAATGATGGGCAAAGGCGGCACATATTTTGCAGCAGCCATCTTCATTCTCGCTTTGTATTTTTGGAGAATCTCCGCAAAGCTTAAAGACGAAGGCGTCCTCTCATAGTACTTTTCACGCTTCCCGGCATGCTATTCAGTGCTTTCAGCATCTGGTGCATCATTTGCCTGTTAAGACATCGACGAAACAATCTGCTCCGAGCATGGGGGTGGCTAGCGCTGTGCGTAACCCCAGGCGTAATTATTCAAAACATTAGCTGGTTGTCGGGCACGGCAGGCATGAAAATCGATTTGAGAGATGTCTTTATTACTTTGCCTTATTCATGGTATGTCCTGTCTTGCGGCCAGTCTGTGATAAAAGTATTTGAAGAAAATGTAAAAAACTGGACTGGGCATCGGACATTTACAATGATTGACAATTGGCCAGTGTTTTTTGCCTTAGGCTTTCTACAGGCAGTAATTCTTAGTTATGTTGTTGCGCGACGCTTGCGCGCAGGAAGATCACTTAAAGACCCAATGGTAATAAGTGCAGGTGTTTTCATGTGCGTCAACGCCATTTTGGCATCCTCCTGGAATTGGGCCGGAACCTAATCTAAGTCTTTCCACTCAGACCAAGTAAAAGTATGCTCTTTGCCATTCTCGTCGATGATTGCACTGATGCCACCAAAAGCTTTTACTTTCGCCCAATACTTGCCTTCTTCGATTGAAGTTTCGCTTACGCCCCACGGAAACTTCTTGGTCATATATTTATCCCATCCATACTCAACAACTAGCCATTGTTCATCGCAGATAGTTGACCACTCTACATCAACTGATTGGTAGCCATCTCTTTTCATTTTGGCGACAGCAGAATCAACTAAGTCTGAATCGATGCCTGGAGCAAAGGACAACATCAAGACAACCGCTATTAAAATTTTGTAATTCATAACCTTTATTCTACACTATTAGCTAAACCATGCAACTAGCTCACACCATGCTCCGCGTACGCAATCTACAGGCGTCGCTCGACTTCTACACTAACTTTTTAGGCTTGCGCGAAATGCGGCGCAAAGTACTTGGCGATGAAGCTACTTTAGTTTTTTTAACTGATAGTGGTGGTAATTATTTTCTCGAGTTAACCCATAATCATGATGGGCGAGATTATGAATTGGGCAGCCAATTCGGGCATGTAGCACTAACAACTGACGATTTGGATAGTGTGCTTAAAGATGTGATTGAAAAGGGGTGGTGGTATCGAGAGAGTAAACCTGAGTCGGCATCGCGTTATATTTTCGTACATGACCCTGACGGGTATGACGTTGAAATTTTACAAGCCAAAGTTGACGAGACTGTTTCTTTAGAGCATGCCAATGTTACTGTTAAGAGCATCGAGCGCAGCGTTAGATTTTTTCAGACGGCTTTCCCCGATTGGAAGGTGCGCGATCAAGGCGAAAGTAATCGCAAGTGGCTGCATTTTGGCGGCGCGGTTGATTATGTGGCACTTGAAGAAGCGCGCGTTGACCAGCCTTTAGATCGTGGTGAATATATGCGTCCTGATATTAATCATGTAGGATTTGCGGTTAGTGATTTGACAGCGGTTAAAACGCGTTTGCTAGAGGCCGGTTACGCCGAGGGGGTGCCTGTAGATCCTGAAGAAGGGTGGCTGCGTGCTTACTTTTTTGATGAAGACGGATTTGAATGGGAGTTCATTGAGTACCTGCTAAAATAAGCGCCATGAATGTAGAGAATCTCAGTTCGAAAGTCTTAGCTGGCGATCGCCTTAGCTTCGATGAGGGTGTTTTTTTGCATGATAATGCTGGGCTTGACACTTTGGCTTATTTAGCCGACACCATTCGTCAGCGTATGCATCCTAAGGGTGTGGTTAGTTATATTATCGACCGCAATTTGAATCCGACTAATGTGTGTGTGACTGATTGTTCGTTTTGCTCGTTTTACGCCAAGCCGAAAGATAAAGAAAAATCATATGTTCTTGAACGCGATGAGATTTACAAGCGTATTCAAGAAACTATCGATGTTGGCGGCGTGCAGATTTTAATGCAGTCGGGACATCATCCCAAGCTGGGGTGCGAGTGGTTCGAAGAATTATTTACTGACATTATGGCGCGTTGGCCCGACTTGCATTTACATGCAATGGCGCCGTCCGAAATTGAACACTTGGGGCGCGTGTCTAAATTGAGCACGCTTGAAGTTTTGAAACGATTGCAAGTAGCCGGCATGAAGTCAATGCCTGGTGGCGGCGCCGAAGTTTTAACTGAAAGTGTGCGAGCAAAAATTGCTCCGCGTAAAACATCGAGCGATAACTGGATTCACATCATGGAAGAAGCACACTCTATTGGCATGCGCACCACCGCTACTATGATGTTCGGTCATGTAGAGACGACCGCTGATCGTATTGAGCATTTACAGCGCGTGCGTGATTTGCAAGATCGCACGGGAGGCTTTACTGCTTTTATTGGCTGGACATTCCAACCAGGTGGCAATCCTCTTGGCGATGAGCTTATTGCCAGTGGCTGGTCAAAGGCAACGCACGCCGAATACTTTAGGATGACTTGCGTTGCGCGAATCTTCTTAGACAACTTCGACAATATTCAAGCGAGTTTTGTCACTCAGGGCGCTGATGCCGCACAACTGGCTTTGCGCATGGGCTGTAATGATTTCGGCTCAGTCATGCTCGAAGAAAACGTTGTTTCAGCCGCAGGCTGTTTTGAGTTGGTTGATGTTAGCGAAATTGAAAAGCGTATTGTGCAAGCTGGGTTCACTCCGCGCCAGCGCAATCAGGGTTACGCCCTACTTTAGATTTTATTACTCTAAGTGGTCGGCGGTCTGCACGATTAATTCACTGCGATAGCGATCGAACAACATCGACTTCGAGACTGTGCCTAGAAAAATGCCTTCGGCATCGACTACCGGCAGCACCCATGCCCCACTGTCTTCAAATACTTCAGTAGCAGCAAGTAGTGAGCTATCGCTTTGCAAGGTTGGGACAGCGGCGTCCATCACTGTGTCTACTGGTGTAACCTTGCGCACCATTTCATCGAAGATTACTCCACGTAGCGAAGTTACTGACAACATGCCTAAGAAGCGTCCGCTTTCGTCGACTACTGCGAATTGATTGCGTGAAGTATTTGGCAGCTCGCGCGTTAAATCATCTAGTGTGCTACCCGAAGTTATAGAAATAAAATCGTCATCGAGCATTTCGCCGACTTGCATCTCTGACAAAATTCGCCGATCAGAACCCGGGCGCATTAACTCACCGCGTTCAGCGAGCTCCCAGGTGTAAAAGGAATGGCGCAAGAATGTGCGTGAAACTAGCACCGACAAAACCGACACGGTAATCAATGGCAAGGTGCCGTCCCATGAACCAGTGGACTCGAGAGCTAGCATAATACCAGTGAATGGCGCCTGCATTGAGCCAGCAACTAGGCCTGCCATCGCTGCAATGGCAAAGAAGGACGGCGAGGCGAATGCTATATCTGGGAACACTGCCTGCAGAAGGCCTCCAAAGCCATATCCGAGGATTGCGCCGAGGACTAATGAAGGCGCGAAAATGCCGCCAGGCGCATTTGAGCCTAAAGTCAATGTAGTGGCGAATAATTTAGCTACTAATAAAATTAGTAAAGTAACCCCAAATTCAGTGTGGCCTGACAAAATGTTTGCAATTGTGCCGTAGCCTTCGCCGATAGCTTCAGGAACGAAGACACCAATCGCGCCAACACCTAAACCTGCGAGTGCTGCGATGACACCCAAATTTGCCGTGGCGAAACCTTTTTTCCATTTGCGCGTGATAACTTCAGTGCGAAAAATAAGTACCACCAATGCAACCGAGAGTAGTCCGGCAAGCAAACCTAAGGCGCCAAAAGCAAATAAGTCATACGAGTGCCCGGTATCGGCAAGCCGATGTCCGCTTAACGGTTCGTGTGCACTGAAAAAGATGCGCGTGAATTCAGTAGCGACCGTGGCAGAAATCGCAATCGGCAATAACGCGCCTAATGTCCATTCGGCCAACACAACTTCCATTGCGAAAATCATGCCGGTAAGTGGCGAGTTAAAAATCGCTCCGATGCCGCCAGCCACGCCACATGCCAACAACAAAACGCGTTGCCGCTCGGCCATACGCATTATGTCGGCGAGCGATGAGCCAACCGCGGCAGCTGAATAAACAATCGGACCTTCAAGGCCAGCCGAGCCGCCGGCAGAAACATTACTCAATGTACCGAGCAAGCGGCTAATGATTGAACGACGGCGCATGTGCCCGCCTTTGCGCGTTACTGCCTCAAGCACCGAAGGCACGCCATGTCCGCCTGGTTCGCGAAAAAGCACGCGAATAATAAAAACGCCGAGCATTGCACCTGCCGCAGGAAGCAGAAGCATCCCCCACCAGTGAGTTCGCAGCTCGCTCGATAGTTCAAACAAGAAATACACTCCACCGCGCAACATCATTGCCACTATGGATGCGGCAAGGCCAACGATTAGTGCTGCCCCGGCTAACTGCCACGGCTCACTGCGCGCGCCGCGAGTGTGAAAGACGTTAGCTCTAGCCATTAGCGGATGGCTCGAGTGAGTCGATTAAGTTGAATATGTCAGTCGCGCTTTGGCGTTCTCGCAAGGCGCTGATTACTTTGTCGTTGCGCAACACTAATGCTAAACGCGACAGTACTTGCAGATGTTCTTGCGGAGTCGGGTTCAACAACAATATCGCAGTATGCACCAACTCGCCATCGAGCGCCAACCAATCAACCGGTTGCTCGAGCATTGCGATAACCACCAGCGGCAAATCAGTGAAATCGTCACTCGGTGTGCGCGGATGCGGCAATGCAACCCCAGCCGACAAAGCTGTGGACGCCAACGCTTCGCGCTCGATGAGTTGCTGTAACAACGCGGTGCGATCGCGATCTTCGGTGACTGGCGAAAGCTCTACCAATGTCGAAAGTACTTCGCTAGGAGTATGCCCTGGCACGCTATGCAAGATTGCTCCCTTGGCCAGCGCCGCCGACAGCGGTTTATCTTGCAAGTCGCGCGCTTTTTGCGGTTTCTTTAATTCGTTACGAATTTTTAAACCTTGGTTACGCGCCCACTGTTTCAGCTCGCGTTCTTCGAATAAAAACTCGCCGCTCGGGCGCTGCAAACCCAAACGACCCTGGCGGGCCCAACGCTGAACAGTAGCTGGAGAGACTCCGAGCTTGGACGCGGCTTGGTGTAGGTCGAGTGGCATTGGTTAAATTCTAACGCCGCGAAGTTAAACTGTCTGCAGTGAACATCCCTATCGACCATCTCGAACAGCGCGCCGCAGCAGCCGGGCTCGCAGGCATACCGACTAAAGTTTTAGCCGGAGAGCGACTTAGCTTCGAAGACGGTGTGGCAATGTACAAGTCACCCGATGTCACCTTGCTCGGTTTGCTGGCGAATTACGTGCGAGAAGAAATGCATGGCGACGTGTGCTTCTACAATGTAAACACGCATGTTAATTACACTAATTACTGCAATCAGATGTGCGATTTTTGCGCTTTCCAGCGTCGTCCGGGCGATGAGGGCGCTTACTGCATGTCACCCGAGCAAATCGAAGAGGCGTTGCGCACTGCTAATCCCGAGGCCACCGAAGTGCATATGGTGGCTGGGGTGTGGCCGGCGCTGGGTTACGATTATTTCTTAGACATCCTCCGCGCAGCAAAACGCGGGCGCCCAGGAATTCACGTTAAGGCTTTCACTATGGTCGAAATTGATGAGATTGTGCGCCTAGCTAAAAAACCAGTGAATGAAGTGCTCGACGAGTTACGCGAAGCTGGTTTAGACTCAATGCCGGGCGGTGGTGCTGAAATTTTTGCCGAACGTGTTCACGAAGAATTGTACCCACGTAAACTTAGTTCTGATAATTGGGTGAAGTTGGCGAAAGAGATTCACAATCATGGTTTCAAAACTAATTGCACCATGATGTACGGCATGATTGAAACTGTTGAAGAACGCGTTGATCACTTACGCCGTTTGCGTGATTTACAAGATGAGACAGGTGGCTTTCAAACTTATATTCCGCTGGCGTTTCATCCAGACAACACTAAGTTAGAGCATCTAGAAAAACCGTGCGCCACTGAAAGGTTGCGTTCGATTGCTGTTGGGCGTTTGTTCTTGGATAACATTCCGCACATTAAAGCATACTGGATTATGCTCGGCCTCGAAGTTGCACAAGCGGCGTTAACCATGGGTGCCGACGATCTCGATGGCACAGTGTCGCAAGAAAAAGTTTATCACGAGGCTGGCGCGGCAACTCCGCAGCAACTTACTCGCGCTGACATTCATAAACTAATTCGCGAAGCTGGGCGTCGTCCGGTTGAGCGTAATACGGTTTACGACGTGATTGCCGATTTCAGCGACGAACGTGATTCGTTTGAAAAATGCACCGTATAGGCACTGTACCTTATCGCGTGGCGAAACCTTTAACTGAGGGCTTGGCTGATAATTGCGATGTCGAGTTGACAATAGCTACCCCGGCAGTGCTTGCAGAAATGTTAGCCAATGATCAACTTGATTGTGCGTTGGCGTCGTCAGTGTTAAGCCTAGGAGACAGTAACTTTCATATTTGGGCGGATGGCCCCGTAATCGCGTCGATTGGTTCGATTAAATCGGTGTTGCTGATGTTACGCCCTGGCTGTAAGTCATTAAGTGATGTAAAAACTTATAGCGCCGATCCAAATTCGCACACCGGACGCGCCTTGGCTGATATTGTTTTACGGCAGTCGAGAGTTGATGCACGAATGATTGAAGGTGACGGCGGAGACCCTTTTGCTACCGACGTTGATGCCGTTCAAATCATTGGCGACCCGGCGCTAGCTGCGGTTGATACGCATGCTGACTGGACTGTGATTGACTTGGGCAGCGAGTGGTACCGATTAACTAATTTGCCGTTCGTATTCGCTGGGTGGCTATTTAAAGACATTGATAAATTCACTGAAATCGCCCCGTTGCTGGAAGTCACTGCAGAGTCAAATTGCAAGGCTTACGACGGATCTGGGTTGCATTACCATCTAGAAGTACAACAAATTGAAATGTCTCTACAGCAATTCGCGCAATGGATATAGTTTTAGTTAATCCCGAGATTCCTCACAACAGTGGGTGTGCAGCGAGGTTGTCGGCAGGATTGCAAGTGCCGTTACATTTTGTGAAGCCGCTTGGCTTTTCTTTAGAAGATAAGTATTTGAAACGAGCTGGCCTAGACTATTGGGCGATGGTTGAGTTACATGTGCACGACGATTGGGCGACGTGTCTTGAGAGACTAGCTGTTAAAAGCGATCGTGATATTCATGAACGCGTCCACTTACTTTCAGCGAGGGGTGGCAAATCATTGTTCGAAACACAGTTTTCAAAAGATTCTATATTAGTTTTTGGATCAGAAACCAAAGGCCTGCCTAAAGAAATCATGGAGGCCTACCCACGACAGCGTGTTTATGTGCCAATTGACAAGCGCATTCGCTCGTTGAATTTAGCGAATGTAGTTTGTCTAACGACTTACACGGCGATGGTTTCGGCGGGGGTTGATTTACCAGATAACGATGGTGCGCATGAACGTGATCCACGCGCAGATGACGGGGTGCGCCCTGGAGATTTGGTCTAGCGACTTTGGTTAACTAGCTATGGCGCGACGCCGCTTAACTTGCCTGCATCCCTGCCCTCTTGAAGATATCCACCTAAAGGTTGTCTTCGCCACTGTTCGTGACAGCAAACTCAACCAAAACTGGGTAGTGATCGGACGCGCACTCTAGATTTACGCCCGGCACCTCATCTATCACTGCCCCGTTAGTCATATCCACAGCCAACCCTTTAGTCACCAACGCAAAATCAATACGTGACAAATAAGGCTTTTTGTTATAAGTATATTTATCAGTACCCGCACATGAATCAATCAAACCTGCATCAATGAAAAACTTCACCGACAACTGTTTCTTCGACTCATCCATCTCTAGCACTTCATTAAAATCGCCAGCAATCACCGCGCGATAATTAGGGTCTGCATCTAACTCGCCTTGAATAATCGACAAGGCCTTACGCGACTCGGCCTCGCGCTTGACATCAGACTTTTCATCTCCGTGTTGCGACTTAAAGTGTACCACGTAAACATCAGCGTTAAATTCACCACCAAGACTAACACGCAATAGGTCACGACCGAAGCGACGGGTAACACCTTTAGAATCAACGTAATCACTGTGCCGATATGTAGTCACTGAATTTATTGGTAAGCGCGTCAGCAATGCGTTATCAATACCGCGCGTATCGTTACCCTCAATCAGAACCACCTCATACCCGAGACTTTTCAAGTAACGCTTATTAAAATCTTCAAGTACGCCGCGGTTTTCAACTTCTTCCAATGCGACCACATCAGCATTCATTTGGTTGAGAGCCGTAGCCAATCGCACCTTACGTGACTCTACTGTAGTACGAGTATTGCCTTCATTTCGGTAAGGGTCGTCATGCTCATCGAATAAGTTTTCAACATTCCATGTCACAAAACGCACACCGTTGCCTAAGCTCTCCCCCACTTTAAAGCCGCCCGACACCGGGGCATTAACAGCGACCTGAGTGCCATCAGTGCACCATACCTCTTGAGGACGGTTGATAATAATTTGTAACGTGCCTTTATATTTCGACACCTTACCGCGAACTTGGATTTCTCTACCTAAAAAGAAGTCGGCTGGAGCAACGCGAAAATCACATGCTGCTGAAGCGAAAATTATAGCCTCGAACTTACCTTCCCACTGTTCATGAAAATTAAGATGAGTTACTTTTCCTGAATCGTAAGTACGCACCACTTGGCCTTGCACTACTACTTCTTCGCCAATATGAGATTCAGAAACTTCATTCCATTGAACAACCTCCTGCGCAACAACGACATTGCTCAGCGCAACAAAAAGAATCGCTAGTAACTTCTTCATCGTCCTGACTCTTTCACCATCTCAATCACTCGCACCATCGCATCATCTGCGGACATCGATTCTTTGTTGTCGCGATCACTTCTTAAGCTAAATTCAACGCCACGTTCAGCTGCATCACGACCCACAGTAATGCGAATTGGAACACCGACCAAATCAGCGTCCTTGAATTTAATGCCTGGGCTAACCTTCTTACGATCATCCCACAACACATCGCAACCAGCCGCCTCAAGAGCATCGTGCATCTCTTGCGCTAAAGCATCTTGCTCGTCGTTACCCGGTTTCATTTGAATCAAATGCACCGCATAAGGGGCAATCGGCATTGGCCAAATCATACCGGCCTCATCGTGGTTTTGCTCGATAGCTGAAGCAGCGACGCGCGACACGCCAATGCCGTAACAACCCATGTGCATCGGCTTGGTTTTCTGCTGCGCATCAAGGAAGTTTGCGCCCATCGCTTCAGAGTACTTAGTGCCCAACTGAAAGATATGACCCACTTCGATGCCGCGCGTGATTTCAATTACGCCGTCGCCATCAACCACACTATCACCAGCTTGCACGGTGCCGAATTCACATGTCTCTGGCTGCGGTAGATCACGACCAAAGTGTACATCTAAATAATGCGCATCAGTTTCGTTGCCACCACACAAAAACCCTTCAACTCCGTTTACTGACTCATCTGCCAACAAGCGGATGTCATCGGCTAACCCAATTGGTCCGGCAAAACCCACTTCGGCG
>Ga0257121_1002199_pt1 | contig 13993 bp, 15 predicted proteins | sample SI106_100metaG_FD_190180 | JGI IMG/M metagenome (GOLD analysis project Ga0257121, IMG submission 190180) | Marine microbial communities from Saanich Inlet, British Columbia, Canada - SI106_100 | ecosystem: Environmental > Aquatic > Marine > Inlet | place: Canada: British Columbia | collected... | reverse complement strand
CTCCTGAAAATGGGTTTGATTTGATAGGAATAGATTATTTTTCAGATTCAGAAAATCAATTGTATTTAATTGAACATTTTGATATGTATCAAGATGCATTAAATGCAAAAAAAGAAAGAAAAGATCCAGAAGAATATTTTGTTTTATACAAAGGTACAGATGGGGAATTTTTCTGCAGATAAGTCAGAAAAATAGTAAAACTTTACAATATTTTACAAACTCTCTTATCATCAGGTTTAAGGCTGAAAAATTCATGGTAAATGAAACTGATGACTTGATTGATACTATTTACGAAAAAGAAAATTCAAAGCAAAATAATCACAAACCAAATCAAGTAATTCGTAAAAGCCCAAAAGCAAAATATCAAATTTTTGATGAATCAGAATTTACTCGTGGAAGAGAGGTATTAGGGAATCTAATCGTACATGGAATGATAGCCTCAGGAGGTACAGACATAGACTGGCTCATTGAGCACAAAGGTGGTTTTATCATACTAGAGTTCAAAGGGTTTCACAATGATAAAATCAACATTGCAAAAGGTCAAATGATTGCATATGAAAAATTACATGAAAAATTAAACAAAGTCACAAAATGTTATCTGTATGTAGTTGGGTGCGATGATATAGATTTTTCAAATCCGGATTCAACAGTATGTATTTTTGAGATGAATCAATGGAAAGAAGGAGTAATTCCAAAAAATACCACAGATATTTACGGAGATACTACAGGAAAACAAAACAAGTTCATTGTGTACAGAGAACACATGGAAGAAATCAGCATAGAAAAATTAAGGAGTCTAGTAGATGGTCATTGGAAAGAATTTGAGTAAATTATATTGTAAATGAGAATGTATTTGATTTAGTTTCTTTACCATTATCTACTTTGATTGTATATGCACCAGAATTTTCCCATCCAGGACCTCCAGCTATAACCAATGTAGAATATCTACCATCAGATTTCAAAGAGACTTGTTCTGTCCACACTAGTTTACCATTTGAAGTTTCAATAGATAAATTCACAGTTCCAGAAGTATTAGAAACACCGTTAATTGCAATTATGTCTTTTTTATTATATGAAGAAAAATCAGTTTTAACAGACAATGTATCAGAAATAGAATCGTCAGATTCTATAACAGATGTTTCCACAGTTGAAGGAGTTATAGAAATTCCACTAAAAGATATAACAGATATTATAATTATTACCAATACAATACCACCAATACCAAATATCATTTTTGAGTTTTTCAAATTTTTTGAACTTTTTGATGTAGTTGATTGAAATGTTTGTAGGTTTTGAGCAATATTGGTCTCAGGTATTATTACATCTGGAACAGTGGATTTCTCTTCAATTAAGGGAGTTGAAATTACTTCAGGTTTTCTTCCAAGATATTTTTCAGATAACTTTCTAACATAATTTCTTTCATAATTACTAATAATTTCATTATTCTCACAAGCCCTGAAAATTTGCTTTAGTATCCTGTCATCTCCAAAGTCTTTATCCAAAAGTGCCTTTACATCATCAAGTATTGGATCAATCATGTGTGTTTTATCTCACATAGATTATTTATGAATACCTTGTTTAAGATTTCGAAGAAATTCTATCAAGATTAGAGGAGTCTAATTTTTGAAAAATTATTGAATTTGTTTTAAATGAATTTTTTGAGCCTGAATAATTACTGTTCTAAGATAATCTTTTGCAGTAGAATCAGTCACACCCATCTGTTTGGCTTTTAGATATAGAGTATTTTCTTGTGGATCAATCAAATAGCATTTTAAAAGATAGTTGAGTCTATGGGATCTTTTTTCATCACTTTTCATAATTTCTCTTTTTTTCCATACTAGAAAAGACCAGAGTATAATGCAATAACCAACCAATAGTATCATAAAATTAGAATAAATACATATGATCTCTTTTAAACAATACTAAAAAATAAATCAAAATGAAGCGAATCGAGGCAACTATTCAAACAGATAAGACAGGTGCTGTTTCTGATGCAATAAAAGATCTTGTCGGAGGATTCACCATTTTAGAAGGAAATGGAAGAGGTTCCGGAAGAAGACAAGAGATTAGATCAGGAAGAGGTACAGGATCTTTCACTGCAGAATACAATAAAGTTGCATCCATAACAACAATTGTAGATGACTCTGAATTAGAAAAAGTATCTTCAGCAATTGCAAGTGCAGCCTTTACAGGAAAAGGCGGAGATGGAATCATAATAGTCACAAATGTTGAAAGTGCTCTAAATATTGCATCTAAAAAGACGGGTTCAGAAGCCCTCTAATCATTTTATTTTATTAAAACAGAAAGGTGAGGATTATCCTTGACCTTCGATTCCCATTAAAGTTAGTGTTGAACGAATTTTTGGAATCTTTCTTATCTTCCAGGTAATAGTTTCACGTAATGCATCTACTTGACCAGATTCAACTTTGGCTAAAATATCATATGCGCCAAATGTTCCATGTACCTCAACAACACCTTCAATTGATTTTAGTTCTGTGATAACTGCTTCTTCAGAACCTAACTCACAATTTATGAGAACGTAAGCTGTTGGCAATTAGTATTCAATTCCTATTTTCATATATTAAAGATCATCTTGAAATATATAAGATTAGTCCAATTCACTTAAAAATTTAATATTAATTTTGGTAAAAACATAAACAAATGAAAAATATTAAGACAATAATTTAGCACATGTTTAAGATACTAAATAAGCATCAGTCATAATTTTTTCAAGTTCTTCAGTATTTTTTGAAAAAGTGATTTTTGAACGTAATTTAGAACCACCTTTCATACCTTTTGTAAATCGCATTGCCTGACTCTTAATATTAGCAAATTTGATTTTGTACTGATTTGTAAGGTGTAAATAATTAAAAAAGGAATCTAGTCTATCATGAAAAGAGTATTCTTTGTATGTGTTAGTTTTGAGATAGTCATTTATTTGTTCAAATAAAAATGGATTCCCCATAGCTCCACGACCAATCATGACATAATCACAATTAGTTTTATCAATCATAATTTTTGCATCTTCAGGAGTCACAATATCACCATTTCCAACTATAGGGATATTTGAAATTTCTTTTAATTCTTTGATCATTGTCCAATCAGCATTTCCAGAATAACCTTGGTTTACAGTTCTTGGATGAAGTGTAATCATTTGTATTCCTTCATCTTCAGCAATTTCAGCAATTTCCCTAAAAAGAAATTTACTTGCATCAGTAACACCTGAACGAATTTTTAATGTTACAGGTTTTTTCACTGCATTAACAAGAGTTTGAAAAATTTGTTGAGTTAAATTAACTTCTTGCAATAAAGCACCTCCGGCCATTTGTTTAGTTACATGTGGTGCAGGACAACCCATGTTATAATCAATAATATCAAAATAAGGTTCTACTATTTTTGCAGCTTTTTCTAACGCAAAGAGATCAGATCCAAATAATTGTACAGAAAGGGGACGCTCTTGTTCTGAATATTCAATAAATTCTTGGATGGTTTGCATATTTTCTTTGAGTTGTTTTTCTTTTGCAATAATACTGTGAATATTTGTAAATTCAGTTACAACAAGACCAGCCCCCATTTGCTTGCATTGTAAACGCAATGCAGGATCACTTACTCCAGCCATGGGAGCTAAAAATGCCTTACTTGAAAATTTTGGAAGCATGAATAATGAAAAGGGGTTTGAATATATTTACTATTTCAAAAAATTATTAGTTGTCAGGGCAGCCGTCAGTGTCTCTATCACCATCATAATCTTCAGGATCAAGTGGGCACAAATCTTCATCATTTATGATATCATCCAAGTCATCATCGTGGACAAATCTCTGTTGTTCTGGGGCAATATCTGGACAACCGTCATGATCATTGTATTTGTTCCATGTTTCAGGATCAGTTGGACAAGAATCTACAACATCAGGATATCCATCAGCATCAGAATCAGCATAAACTGGAATTGTAGATTCTGCACCAAGAATATCAGGGCAGCCGTCAGTGTCTAAGAAACCATTGAAATTCTCTGGCTCATCAATACAATCATCCCATCTGTCTTCGATGCCGTCACCGTCAGTGTCTGGGAAAGTGTATCCAGAATCAGTTACATCAACAGAGTCAGGGCAGCCGTCAGTGTCTTGGAAGTAATTGTAAGTTTCAGGAATTAATGGGCATGCATCAGAGACATCCAAGATTCCATCTTGATCAGAATCAAGTTTAGGATCAGAAGTGTCAGGGCAGCCGTCAGTGTCTTGGAAGTAATTGTAAGTTTCTGGCTGGTTTGGACACCAGTCTAGATAATCAACAATACCGTCACCGTCAGTGTCTGCTGTTCCTTTGTTATCTGCTACAAAGTCAGGGCAGCCGTCAGTGTCTTTGTAATTGTTGTAAGTTTCTCGAATATACTTGCAATCATCAACATTATCATTTATTCCATCACCGTCAGTATCACCAGATGAATCATAAATTAAAACATCAGGGCAGCCGTCATCATCTTGGAATTGATTGTATCTTTCACCAATTGTTGGACATTCATCAAAAATATCAACAATTCCATCATAATCAGTATCAGTTAATGCAGATTTAGAAAATCCTGGAACATCAGGGCAGCCGTCATCATCTAAATAATTATTGAAAGTTTCTGGCTCATCAATACATGCATCCCATCTGTTTTCGATGCCGTCACCGTCAGTGTCTGGGAAAGCATAAGATGGAATTGTAGATTCAACAGAGTCAGGGCAGCCGTCAGTGTCTTGGTAATAGTTGTAAGTTTCAGGTTCAAATGGACATGCATCAGAGATATTTCTTATTCCATCTTGATCAGAGTCAAGAACAGAGTCAGAAGTGTCAGGGCAGCCGTCAGTGTCTAAGAAACCATTGAAAGTTTCTGGCTGGTTTGGACACCAGTCTAAATTATCAAGGATACCGTCACCGTCAGTGTCATATGCAACAAAACCATCTGCTACATAATCAGGGCAGCCGTCAGTGTCTTGGAATCTATTGAAAGTTTCTCTAACATACGGACAATCATCTACGTTGTCATTTATTCCATCAAAATCAGAATCACCAGATGAATCATAAATTAAAACATCAGGGCAGCCGTCATCATCTTGGAACTTATTGTAATTTTCACGGTCTAGTGGGCAAGAATCAATATCATCTGCAATTCCATCATAATCAGTATCAGTTAATGCAGATTTAGAAAATCCTGGAACATCAGGGCAGCCGTCAGTGTCTAAATAATTATTGAAATTCTCTGGCTCATCAATACAATCATCCCATCTGTCTTCGATGCCGTCACCGTCAGTGTCTGGGAAAGTGTATCCAGAATCAGTTACATCAACAGAGTCAGGGCAGCCGTCAGTGTCTTGGAATCTATTGTAAGTTTCAGGAATTAATGGACATGCATCCAAAGTATCAGAGATTCCATCTTGATCAGAATCTCTTAAACTTGTAGAGTCATCAGGGCAGCCGTCAGAATCATCAACACCGTTGAATGTTTCTGGCTGGTTTGGACATAAATCTAGATAGTCAGGATAGCCGTCACCGTCAGTGTCTGCAACTCCATTTCCACCATCAGGGGATAAGTCAGGGCAGCCGTCATCATCTTGGAACTTATTGTAAGTTTCTTTTACAGTTGGACAGTTATCTACGTGATCTTGAATACCATCATAATCAGCATCATACCATGGAACAAAGTCCGCAGGGCAGCCGTCAATATTGTCACCATATTGCGGATCATAATCTTCTAAAAGATTTGGACATTGATCAATAGTATTTGGAACTCCATCACCGTCAGTATCAATTGTTTCATTAGCATATACGCTACCAGGTAGCATGCCAATAGTTGATGTGAGTAAAAGTAAAAATCCTAAAAGATATTGTGTTTTCATTTTAAAATGCTCCTACTGGTCAGGACATCCATCAGTGTCATTGTCACCATCATAATCTTCTGCTTCAAGAGGACATAAATCATATTCATTGATAATGTCATCTAAATCAGCATCGTGTTTGTATCGAGATTGTTCTGGGGCAATATCTGGACAACCGTCATGATCATTGTATTTGTTCCAAGATTCTTTTTCATTTGGACATAAATCAATATCATCAGTCACACCATCTTCGTCATTATCAATAACAGTATTTCCGATAGGCATAGTATCAGGGCAGCCGTCATAATCTGCAAATCTATTCCAAGTTTCACTTTGTGTTGGACACATATCCATCATGTCTGGAACTCCATCACCATCAGAATCTGGTTGAGTATCATCAATATCAGGGCAGCCGTCATCATCTTGGAATCCATTATAGTTTTCAGCAACTAGTGGGCAATCATCATAAACATCATTAATTCCATCATTATCAGAATCAACTACAAATGATTCTGAAACAGAGTCAGGGCAGCCGTCATCATCTTGGAACTTATTGTAAGTTTCTTTTACAGTTGGACATGCATCTATTGTATCTGGAATACCATCTTGATCTCTATCATGATTTAAGATATAATCATCAGGGCAACCGTCCAAGTCTAAAATTCCATTGTATGTTTCTGGTTGGTTTGGACAATGATCATTATAATCATTAATTCCATCACCATCAGTGTCATATGTCTTAGAACCATCTGCAACTGAATCTGGACAACCGTCAGTGTCTTGGAACTTATTGTAAGTTTCTGGAATTAATGGGCATTGATCAACATCATCAGATAATCCATCAAAGTCTGAATCCATATTTGTAAGGAAATCAGGGTAATCAGGGCAGCCGTCATCATCTTGGAATCCGTTGTAACGTTCTCTATCAAGTGGACATTGATCCATAGAATCAACAATTCCGTCAAAATCTGAATCTAAATCAGATGGATTATCAGGGCAACCGTCATCATCATTATATCTATTCCAAGTTTCTAAAGTTTCAGGACATTGATCTAGTGCATCTCTAATTCCATCGCCGTCAGAATCTAATATTGCAACATCAGGGCAGCCGTCAGTGTCAAGATAGCCATTTACTGTCTCAGGAGCTAAAGGACATTTATCATTCAAATCTAAAATTCCATCACCGTCAAAGTCTAACATAGATAATCCAGAAACAGAGTCAGGGCAGCCGTCATCATCTTGGAACTTATTGTAAGTTTCTTTTACAGTTGGACATGCATCTATTGCATCTGGAATACCATCTTGATCTCTATCAGTACCTCTATTATCATCAGGACATCCATCCAAGTCTAAAATTCCATTGTATGTTTCTGGTTGGTTTGGACATAAGTCAAAGTTATCAATAATTCCATCACCATCTGTATCTGCTGTACCTTTGTTACTTGCTACAAAGTCAGGACAACCGTCAGTGTCTTGGAACTTATTGTAAGTTTCTTTTACAGTTGGACATTGATCAATACTATTAGGAATTCCATCAAGATCAGAATCACTGTCACTAGAATATGGAGGGATATCTGGACAACCGTCATCATCTTGGAATCCGTTGTAACGTTCTGGTTCTAACGGACATGCATCATCTGCATCCATAATTCTATCACCATCTACATCATTGGATGTTCCAACAAAAGATGGAATAGAGTCAGGACAACCGTCATAGTCAGCAAATCTATTGAAAGTTTCAGGATCATGAGGACAAATATCAAATGGGTTTGCAATTCCATCACCATCAGTGTCATCAAAAGAAGAATCTAATGAAAGATCTGGACAGCCATCAATATCTCTATAATCGTTATAAGTTTCTGGTTGTGTTGGACATAAATCAATTACATCTGGAATACCATCATTATCAGAATCAACGACAGCAGAAATACCAGGAGAGTCAGGACAACCGTCAGTGTCTTGGAACTTATTGTAAGTCTCTGGACTTAGTGGGCATTGATCAACATTATCAGGAACACCATCTCTATCACGATCACCAAAATCAAAATGATCAGGACAACCGTCAGTGTCAGAAATTCCATTAAATGTTTCTGGTTGGTTTGGACAGGAATCTACAAAGTCAGAAAATCCATCACCATCAGAATCAGGTGCACCACCAGAACCACCTGTAGTGGAAATATCAGGACAACCGTCAGTGTCTTGGAACTTATTGTAATTTTCTCTTATGTTGGGACACTGATCTATATGATCTTCTATTCCATCATAGTCTTCATCATACCATGGAACAAAATTTGATGGACAACCATCTATTGTACCTTCGTTATCTTCAATCAAATTTGGACATGCATCTATTGCATCATCCACACCATCATTATCCAAATCGCTAGCAGCAAAAGTATAGTTAACAGGCATGCTAGTAAGTGTAGTTAAAAGCAATACAAGAAATGGTAATACGTGTGTTTTTTTCAATGTCCAATTTTTCCTTGAGGATCCAGTTATTAAACCTCACTCTAGAATCAACTGAAAACATCAATAGATTTGAGAAAAGTTTCCATGTTGGACAAAAATCTCGATCAATTTAAGTAAAGTAAAACAAGATCTGAACTCATGAGTTGTTCTGGAGAAACGGTTGAAGAAGAAGAGCAATTACTTCAGATCAAGCCGGTAATATCAGCACAATTAAAAAAAGCAAAGTATGGTATAGCAGATCACTCAACTGTAGGACTTTGTCATTGGACAAAAAAATCATTCAAGCATGAAGGAAGCTGTTACAAACACAAGTTTTATGGGATTTCAACTCATAGATGTATGGAATTTTCTCCTGCTGGAATGTATTGTGAAAACAGATGTGTGTATTGTTGGAGACCAATGGAATTTTATGATTCAATGCAAATGAAACCAGAACAAGTTGCAGAGCCAGAACAAATTTTAACAAAGTTAATGGGTGAAAGAAAGAAACTGATCAATGGGTTTTATGGAGATTCAAGAAATGACAAACAACGATTAGATGAGTCATTATTACCTGCTCATTATGCAATTTCACTTTCAGGAGAACCCACAATGTATCCAAAACTTCCAGAGCTAATCAAATATCTAAAGTCACTTGAAGCAACAAAATCAATTTTTCTTGTAACAAATGGACAAGAACCAGATATGATTCAAAAGTTACAAGATGAAGATGCATTACCAACACAATTGTACCTATCAACAAATGCTGCAGATTATGAATCATTTATGAAAATTAACAAACCAAAATATGATGATTCATGGGAAAGATGGAACAAAACACTTGACATGTTAAAAGATTTGAATACAAGAACAGTATTGAGAATTACTTTAATCAGAGACTATAATGATCAAAAAGAATCGATTCCAGCTTTTGCAGAAATGTTTAGAAAAGCAAGTCCACATTTTATAGAAATTAAATCTTACATGCATATTGGACGTTCAACAAATAGATTAGAACATGAAAACATGTTAGAAATAGAAGAAGTAAAAAACTTTAGTGAAGAAATTGCAAAGCAAAGTAAAATATTTTCAATAATGGATGAAAGCATTGTTTCAAGAATTTCAATATTACAAAACAATGAACGATTTATTGATCGTTACATTTCTACTTATGCAAATACCATTTAGAAAATTTTTTCAATGCTTTGTATCTATGAGACAATTCATTTTTGTTGTTCAATTCTGCAAATGTTTTCTTTGAATTGTTTGGAATAAAAATAGGATCATATCCCCAGCCTTTTCCTTGTATATTTTTTGAAATAGAACCATCTAGTTTTGCATCAAATGATTGTAAAATTTTTTTGTCACAATAAGTAATGATTGACACAAATTTTGCAGTTCTGTTTTGTTTTAAGAGATTTAGAATTCCTTTATTTCCAATTGTTTTGAAAACATATGAAGAATATGGACCTGGAAAACCATTTAGGGAATTAATAAAAATTCCATCATCTTCAACAATTAATGGTTTTTTACATTTTGAAAATGCATCTTTTGCTTTGCATAATGCAATTTCTTTTAGAGAATTTGATTGAATTTCCTCCAAACTAAATTTGGTAAAACCAAGTCTAATTCCAAAAGAGTCAAGAATTTTTTTTGCCTCTTGATACTTGTGATTATTTGATGAGACAAAAAATAGATCAAACGACTTGCGCATATCTTCCACGACTCTCTATATCTAGAACAAGTTTAGTGATTTTAGCAAAAAAAGTACCACCAACTATAGATTTGTAACCAAGAAGGAAATTTTTCCAAGCTGAATGCATTATTTGTGCATGAGCACTGTTTAAGATTTCTTTGATTAATCTCAAATCAACTGCATGATCTTCAGACTTTATTGTATTTTGAGACAATCCAAAATCAATTACATAAACAATGTTTTGGAATAGGATGAAGTTTGATGTTGTTAAATCTCCATGCATTATTCCATTTTTATGCATCATACCCACTAATTTTCCAATTTGTTTTGATAGTATAATGATTTTAGATGCAGATAAGTCATGAATGGGTTTTCCAGAAATTTCTTGCATTATTATTGAATTGTTTTCCAAATTTACAAAATAAACAAGAGGAGTAGGAATGCCAAAGGATTTTACATGTGATAACATTTGAGATTCTTTTATTGTTCTTTGTTTACAAATTTTTGAATCAAGTATAGGATTACGATAATTTTTTGATTTTCTGATTTTAAGAATTGCTTTAGAGTTTTGCCAATTCATTTGATAAATGTCAGCCTCTGCACCTTTTTTTATTAATTTCATTACCATTATATCCAAAAGAATTCAATAAAAATTAATCATGGAAGATGGTGAACAACGAATAAAACAAGAGGATTGTAGTGAAGATAATTTAGGTGTAGGAATTCTAACATTAACAAATAAAAGATTAGCATTTGATAAAACCAAAGCCAGGATAATGGATTTTACAAAACATATGGGAGAAACCATTTTAGATGTTCCATTAAAGGATATAACAAAAACTTGGAAAGAAGGATTATTGATGAAAAAAGTATGTTTTACAGCAAAAACTAATGAAGGTGAAAAGACTTTCAAGTTTGGAGTTTTTAGTACAAAAAATTGGCTCAAAAATATTGATGAATCAATTACAAATTTTAAAAATTAATAATTGATTTTAACTGAATCCAATCTCCAAGATTGAGTAACAAAAGTATCTTTTAGTGAAACACCAGATTTTACTTGAGATTCTAAAAGTCCAGTCCAGCATATTTGACTTCCACAATCCCCAGCATATCGTAATGGAACTACAGAAAATTTACAACCATGCCGTTTACATACATCTTGAAGCATTTCAGATAATCTTTTGTTAGCTGCAACACCTCCCACAATCATTAACTCTTTTTTATTTGTAAAAGATAATGCACGTTCTACAGATTCACTGATCATAGCGAAAGCAGTTTCTTGTAAAGAATAGCATGCATCATTTTTACTATTTTTTGCAATAGTTTTTGTTGCAGATAATAAACCAGAAAATGAAACATCATTTCCCTTTACTGAATAAGGTAATGTAATGTAATTTGATGAAGTAGATGCTAATTCTTCAATATTTTTTCCACATGGAGAAGCAAACCCAAGATATCTCCCAAATTGATCTAATAGCTGACCCAATGTAATATCCAAAGTTTCTCCAAATACTCTCCATTGTTTATCAAGAAATGCCAAAAGCATTGTATGTCCTCCAGAAACTAAAAGAACTAAAGGGTTAGATGCACCAGTCAATAATTTACCTAACTCAATATGACCAATTGCATGATTAACAGGATAAATTGGTATTTTGTAAAATGATGCTAATGATCTTGCAACAACTGCACCTACACGTAAACACGGTCCCAATCCTGGCCCAGCAGCATAAGAAATAAGATCTAAATCTTTAATGGATATTTTTGCATCTTTAAGACATTCAGACAGTACAGAGGAACTATTCTCAATGTGATGACGTGATGCTTCTCGTGGATGAATTCCTGCCCCATTTGCAGGTCGATAAATTTTTCTAACATCAGAAAGTATTTCTCCTTTTTTTCCTTTTTTCTCAATTATAGCACAAGAAAACGTATGAGCTGTACTTTCAATACCCAATCCCAACATACTAACCACGACTTAAAGTAGATACAATTTTGATTACATCACCATTTTTTAATTTCTGTTCACCACTAATTCGTTGTTTGGTCTTACAATCAATTGCATGCAAAAATCCCTTAGCAATATCAGCATGAATTAAACCTGCCAAATCTTTTGCAGTAGAGTCTTGTGGGAGTAGTTTTGTATCAGGTAAGATGACACCATCTTTGTTAGTTAGTTTTGTTTCATCTTCTACAGGATATACCACAATAAAATTTAATGAGTCAAAAACAGCAGTGTTTAGAATTTTTTGAACCCCAGTGGAATGAATTTTAGAAAATACAGATTTCACTAGATCTAATGCTTTTTGTTGCGGTGGAGGAATTTCTTTTCCATCAGGTATTGTAAATCCTTCATCACCAGGCGAATAATTCACAATGCCAGCCTTTGATGCTTTTCTTAAAAGTAATTCAGTTTCAGCACTACACGGAATTACATCATCAGAAATTTTTTTAATTATTTCAAGATCTTTACAAAGATCTGCTTTATTTGCTGCAATAATCATAGGTTTAGTATTTTTTCTTAATTCCTTTGCAAAAATTTGGATATCAGAATCTTCCCATTCTTTTGGGTTTCTAGAGATGAACCCCAATTTTTGTAACACATCGTGTACCTGATAATCATTAATACCCAATCCAGAAAATCGTTTAGCAATACCATCAGTGAGTTTTGCTCTTTTCTGATCTATTTCACGTGTAATCTTATCCCATTCTCTTTTTAGAATATCTACAAACCACTGATCAAATTCATCTTGAACAAATTCTATATCTTCAAGTGGATCATGAGTTCCAACTGGAATTGGTTGTCCTTGAATATCAGTAGTTCCTGCAATATCGACTACATGAATCAAAACTTCAGCTTGTCTTGCATCATCTAGAAATTGATTTCCCAATCCTTTTCCTTCGTGTGCACCTGGAACTAATCCTGCCACATCAATTAATTTAACTGGAATAAAACGAGTTCCATTTACACATAATTCATTATCATGAGTTATAGCAAAATGTTTGCATGCACAATCAGATTTTACATAAGCTACACCAATATTTGGTTCAATTGTAGTAAACGGGAAGTTACCTGATGGTACAGGAGTTTCAGTTGCAGCTGAAAAAAATGTTGATTTTCCAACATTTGCTTTACCTAGTAAACCAATTTGCAATACAATTAAAAATTCATTTCTACTTATTAGTATTGCAGAAATTATTTAATGTCATACAACAAGTTTCATAGTATGTCAATAGTAATTACAGGAAATCCAGGAGTTGGAAAACATACAATTGCAAAAGAAATTGCAAAAAATTTAGAATATAGTATTATCGACATTAACCAAATTGCAAAAGATATGGATTTGTTTGAAGAAAATCAAGATACAAATGATGTAGATACAGAAAAATTGAAGAAAAATCTAAATAATGAAAATTTAACAGGCAGTGTTATTGTAGGTCATTTAGCACCTTATGTTTTAGATAAACACCAAGTCAAGATAATGGTTATTTTAAGAAGAAGTCCATATGACTTGATTACAACATACAAAGAAAGAAAATACACTGATAAAAAAAGTAAGGAGAATACAGGTAGTGAGATATTAGGAATTATCACACATGAAGCATTAAGTAAATTTCAAGAAAAAGCCATCCAAGTAAACACTAGTGGCAAAAGTATTGAGGGAGTAGTAAAAAAAATAACGAGTATAATTTCTGATAATATAGAGGGAGACAAAGTGGATTGGCTTGATTTAGTAGTAAAAAATAATGATTTGAAAAAATTTTTTGTTGATTGATTAAATAACGCTTTAAAATTTATACAGATACTTGTTTGAAATTTCTAAAACAGATTTAGCAGGAAGGATAGGAAGTATTCATACCAATCATGGGAAAATTGAAACACCAGCATATGTTCCAGTGATTCATCCAGTCAAACAAACAATTCCATCAAAAAAAATCAAAGAAATTGGTTTTGATTTAGTAATTACTAATGCATACATCACAAGAAATGGTTATG
>Ga0257121_1002190_pt1 | contig 14026 bp, 11 predicted proteins | sample SI106_100metaG_FD_190180 | JGI IMG/M metagenome (GOLD analysis project Ga0257121, IMG submission 190180) | Marine microbial communities from Saanich Inlet, British Columbia, Canada - SI106_100 | ecosystem: Environmental > Aquatic > Marine > Inlet | place: Canada: British Columbia | collected... | reverse complement strand
AAAATCTTCCTCACACCCTTATCAACAGAAGTTTATTAAAATCAATAGCTTAAAACAAATAGAGCTTTATAATAAATATTGTTCTATATAGATTAAAAATAAAAATCTAATGAAATAATATGACTAAATATTCTTGTCTTTTAATAATCATTATACTAATTTTTGGAAATTCTTGTACAAAATCAGAAAAAAAAGAAAATATCATTAAAGAAAAAAATTTAGAACTTCAGTTTTCTGAGGCATACAAAGCAGGTGTGGAAGCACTTGAAAATGGGGACGTGTTATTTGCTGCAAAAAAATTTAATGAAGCAGAAATGTTATTTCCTCAATCAATTTATGCACCTAATGCAGCTTTAATGGCGGCATATTCATATTATATTCAAGATTATTATGGTGATGCTATTGCAGAACTTAGTAGATTTTTAACAGTGTATCCTTACCATAAAGATTTAGATTATGTTTATTATCTTATAGCTATTTCATATTATGAACAGATAGTAGATGAAAAAAAAGATTTGCAGTCAATTGTTAAAGCAAAAAAATATTTTGAAATTATTTTAGACAAATTTTCCAACACAGAGTATGCGAGTGATGCAGAGTTTAAAATTGATTATATCAATGATATTTTAGCAGCAAAAGAAATGTATATAGGAAGATATTATTTTGAAAAAAAAAAATGGATATCTGCAATTAATAGATTTAGAACAGTTATTGATAATTATGAAACCACTATTTATACTGAAGAAGCACTTTATAGATTAGTAGAAGTATATTATATGTTAGGATTAATAAATGAGTCAGAAAAATATGCTTCACTTTTGGGTTATAATTATCAATCTTCTGTTTGGTATGAAAAATCATACATTTTATTTAATGAAAAGTATCAAGAAAATAAAAAGAACAATTTCATTAAAAAAGATAAAAATAATAGTACAATTTTAAAAAAATTTAAATCTCTGTTTGAGTGAGATGAATAAAAAAAAAATAGAAGCTGATTATAAAAAAAAAATTAATTTATTTTATAATTATAATAAAAATTATTATAATAAAAGCAATCCCGATGTAACTGATGTTGTTTATGATGAATTAAAAAAAGAGATATTATCATTAGAAAAAAAATACAAATATCTTAATTCAAAAAAATCACCTTCTAAAACTGTTGGTTTTAAGCCTTCAAAAAATTTTAAAAAAATTAAACACAGAGTTCCAATGTTGTCGTTAGCAAACGCTTTCAAAGAAGAAGATTTGTTGAATTTTGAAAAAAGAATTTTTAACTTTATTTCTGAAAATAAAAATTTCAGCACAGTATACAGTGCAGAACCAAAGATAGATGGGATCTCAGCATCATTAATATATAAAAATGGAAAATTTATAACAGGATTATCTAGAGGTGATGGAAAAGAGGGTGAAGATATAACAGCCAATCTTTCAACAATAGAAGACATCCCAAAAAAAATTTTATCAAAAGATTTTCCAGAAGAAATTGATATAAGGGGAGAAGTTTATATACAAAATAGTGATTTCAAAATTTTAAAAGAAAAATTTGCAAACCCTAGAAATGCAGCTTCAGGATCTTTGAGACAAAAAAATCCAAACGATACGAAAAAAATACCTTTAAAGTTTATTGCTTACACTTTTGGATTTGAGAAAGGATTAAAGTCCGAAAATCAATTTCAATATTTAGAAAAATTAAAAGAATGGGGTTTTAAAACAAACCCATTAAATAAATTGATCAAAGGAATAAAAAATTTAATTATTAATTACACAGAGATAGAAAAAAAAGATCAGAATTAAATTTTGATATAGACGGTATTGTTTATAAGATTAATGATTTTAAACTTCAAAAAAGACTTGGTAATGTTGCAAATGCTCCAAGATGGGCAATCGCGCATAAATTTTCTTCAAATAAAGGAATTTCAGTAATTAAAAGTATTGAAATCCAAATTGGGAGAACGGGAGCTTTAACACCAGTTGCGAAAATCAAACCTATTAATATAGGAGGTGTGCTTGTTTCAAATGCTACATTACATAATGAAGATGAAATTGATAGAAAAGATATAAGAGTTGGTGACACCGTAACGATTGAGAGAGCTGGAGATGTTATTCCTCACATATTGTCGGTTGATTTTAAAAAAAGATCAAAAGATATTAAAAAATTTATTTTTCCAAAAAATTGTCCTTCCTGTGGATTAAAAACAATTAAAGAATTTAATATTTTAACAAAAAAAAATGATGCAGTTAGGAGGTGTACAAGCGAAGGCTATGAATGTGAAAAAATATCTATTGAAAAATTAAAACACTTTGTATCTAAGGAAGCTCTAAATATAGATGGATTTGGAAAAAAAATAGTTGAAAATTTTTATAAATTACAATTTATTAAATTTCCTCATGATATTTTTAAATTGGATTTTGAAAAAATAGAAAAGTTAGAAGGTTGGGGCAAGTTATCAGTCGAAAATTTAAAATATTCAATAAATGAAAAAAAAAATATTTCCATAGAAAGGTTGATTTACTCTTTGGGAATAAGACATATTGGTATGGAAAATGCAAAACTTATTTCAAGGTACTTTAAATCATTTTCAAAATTTAAAGCTTTGTCTAAAAATGAAAAATATAATGAATTATTGAACATAGATGGAATAGGTGAAACTCAAGTTAATTCGATAAAAAATTTTTTTTCTAATAAAATAAATTTAGAAATATCGGATCAACTTGAAGAAATCTTAAACATTAAAGATGCATTAGACAAAAATAAAAACGGAAAATTAAGAAATAAAACATTTATGATAACAGGAAAGCTTAATGGTATTAGTAGAGCTGAAGTCAAATCACTAATAGAAGAGAATGCAGGAACAACTGTTAGCAGTATTTCAAAAAAGTTAAATTATTTGATTGTGGGTGAAAAACCTACAAAAAGAAAAATTGAAACAGCTCAAAAATCAAATATAAGAATTTTAGATCAAAAACAATTTTTGATATTATTGAATAAAACTAGCTAACCATTTTCTCTCTTTTAATTTCAAAAACTTTGATAATTTAGAATAAACATTCATATGATATTTAAATAGATAGTTTTTTTCAGTTAATGATAAAAGCTTATAGTTGATTAATTCTTTTTCAATTGGAGCAAGCGTCAAATTTTCAAAGAATATTTTTTTTCTTATTTTTTTAACAAATACTAAATTTTCAATACGAATGCCAAAATTGTCTTTTTTATAGAATCCTGGTTCATTACTTAAAATCATTCCTTCTTTGATTTTAACTTTATTTATTTTTGATATTGATTGCGGTCCTTCGTGAACATTAAGAAAAAAACCAACACCATGCCCTGTTCCATGAGCGTAATCTAGGCTACTTTTTTTGAGGTACTTTCGAGCTCTTTTATCTATTTTGTATCCAATATTATCCTTTTTTAAATTAGTATTTGCTACTGCGATATGACCTTTAAGAACTTTTGTAAAAATATTTTGGATATTTAATTTAGGTTTTGAAAAACAAATTGTTCTGGTTACATCAGTTGTTCCATACTTATATTGACCACCAGAGTCACATAAAAAAATGTCTTTTTTTTGGATAATTCTGCATTTTTCTTTTTTAGCTCTATAATGAACTATTGCCCCATTTTTTCCAGAACCAGCAATTGTATCAAAACTAGGATACAAATAATTTTTATTGATTTTTCTAAATTTTTCTAATTTATTCTGTGCCTGGACCTCATTAATTTTCTTTTTGTTAATGTTTTTTATCCAATAAATAAATTTTGTAAGAGCAACGCCATCTAAAATGTGAGCATTGATCATATTTTTTATTTCAATTTTATTTTTAATTGCTTTTAAAAGATATGTGGGATCTTCTTTATTAATAATCTTAAATTTAGATTTAATAATATCTTCAAAATAAATCGAGCATGATTTGCTATCTATAATAAAATTATAACCTTTTAATTGATGAATTTTTTTTGAAAAATCTCTTATATCAATTAATTGATTAAAGTTTATAATTTTTTTTTTAACAAGATTTTTGCTTTTATTTATATCACTTATCAAAAATATTTTTTTACTTTTACTAATAATTAATCTACAGTTTGGTATAGGACTGTTAGGACTATCCCATCCTCTGATATTTAAAATCCATGCAACATTCTCAGGAGCACTTACAAACAGGTAATCAGATTTATTCTTCTTTAAATAATTAGAAATTTTATTTATTTTTGAGGTATGACCTTCTCCTACAATATTTTTACTTAACGCAAAAAAGGGTAAATTGTTTTGCAAATTTTGCTTTTGAATTTCATCAATTAAATTATTATTTATGTATTTAATCTTATTTTTTTTAAAAAAAAATTTTTTTGCTTGATCATAAGTGATTAATTTTGGATCAATACCTAATGTTAGATTTTCAAATAAATGGCAATCAATTATTTTTTCATAACTAATAATCTTAAAACATTTACCAGATTCAATTTGGCTTTGAATTGTGTATCTTCCATCCGTAAATAAATAATTCTTATTTTTTAAAACAACAGCTAATCCTGCAGAGCCACTAAAATTAGATATAATTTTTAATCTATTAATTTTTGAATATTCAGTAAAATATTCATCATTTTTAGGAATAATGTATCCATCAATATTATGTTTTTTAAATTTATCTCTTAAAATTTTTATTATATTTTTCATTTAATTCTTTTTTGGTATCTAATCCATCCAGGACTTCTATTTCCCTCATCTATTTCAAAATCTTGGTTAAAATCGAAATCTTCGCCTTCGTCAACATGTTCATCAAAAAATGAATTTTTTTCTAAATGTTTTTCTGGTAACTCTTCAATGAATCTCGATGCCATACTGTCTATCCAGTCACCTTGATAAAATCTGTTCATAGAAAAGGATATGATTGCCTTTTTCTTTGCTCTAGTAACACCCACATAAGCTAATCGTCTCTCTTCTTCCAAGCCATTTTGACCTTTTTCTTCAATTGATTTTTGATGAGGAAATAATCCTTCCTCCCAACCAGGTAAAAAAATTACATCAAATTCCAATCCTTTTGCAGCATGTATGGTCATCATATTGACTTTTTGCCCATCCCATTCTTGATCAATAGATGTTGCAAGAGATACGTGTTCCAAAAAGCTCTCTAAATTATCAAATTCTTTCATAGCACTTAGTAATTCCTTTATATTTTCTAATCTGTTTTCGTTATCTATATCTTTTTTATTCTTTAACATTCCTGAATATCCAGACTCATCCAAAACAATTTGTAATAATTTGGTATGATTAACTTTTTTAACTATTAAATCATTTCTCCATTTATTTAATGAATTAAGAAAAAAGCTAAGTCCAATTTTTGTTTTTGGCTTGATTAAATTTTGTTCAATCATTTTTATTGAAGCTTTTTCTAAACTTAGATTATTTACTTTTGAAAATTCATGAACAGTTTTTAAGGTTGTATCCCCGATAGATCTTTTTGGGTTATTAACAATTCTCTCAAAAGCTAAATCATCTTTTTCTTGATGAATTAACCTTAAGTAAGCTATACAATCTTTAATTTCAGCTCTTTCATAAAATTTTGTTCCACCTAGAATTCTATAAGGCATACCTATCTTTAGAAACCTTTCTTCAAATTCTCTTGTTTGAAATATAGCTCTAACTAAAATTGCTATATTATTATAAGAATATTTTTTTTTTAGTTTATTTTCAATTTCATCAGAAATTCCAATTGCTTCATCTTTACCATTCTTAAAACAATTTAATTTAACCAAATCTCCTTCTTCCATTGTTGTCGTTAGAGTTTTTCCAACTCTATTTTGATTATTTGCTATTAGATCAGAGGCAACAGCTAGAATGTTTCGTGAAGATCTATAATTTCTTTCAAGTCTAATCACTTTGGTATTTTCATATATTTGATCAAATTCTAAAAAATTTTTTATTTCAGCTCCTCTCCAGCTATAGATAGATTGATCATCATCACCAACGCAGCATAAATTTTTATTTTTTTGAGATAAAAGATTTAGCCATTTACTTTGAATAAAATTTGTGTCTTGGTATTCATCTACAAGAATATATTTAAAATTATTAGAGTAGATTTTTCTTATATCTGGGTAATTTTCTAAAATTTTTACAGTATGTAGAATTAAGTCACCAAAATCACATGAGTTTAAATCTACTAATTTTTGTTGGTAAATTTTGTAAAGAGGCAAGATTGTTTTTTCATAAATATCTTTATTATTTATAATTACTTCTGAAGGATAATAACCTTTGTTTTTCCATCTATCTATTACAGCAAGAATAAATCTTGGTGCCAATTGTTTAATATCAATATTTTCAGCTTTACAAATATTTTTAATTAGTCTGATTTGATCATCCGTATCAATAATTGTAAAGTTTGAGTTAAGATTTGCTGCAGAAGCATGTTTTCGTAATAATTTTGCACAAATTGAGTGAAACGTTCCAAGCCACGAAAGTCCTACTGCGGCTGACCCTAAAATCTTGCTCACTCTATTTTGCATTTCTTTAGCAGCTTTATTTGTAAAAGTTACTGACAAGATTTGATTGGGAAAAGCTTTCTTTTCTCTAATTATATGAGCAATCCTTGAAGTCAAAACTTTAGTTTTACCAGAGCCTGCTCCAGCAACAATTAGAAGTGGGCCATCTAGATATAATACAGCTTCTTTTTGCTCTTTATTTAGGTTTTTTAAATAATCAGTGTTTATCATTTAAAATAATTCTTTATAAGTTTCTTAAATCCATATGAACAAACTTAACTATTTTGTTAAATTTTTTAAAAAGTTTAATCTATCAATAAATAGTCTATTAGAAAAATATTTAAACAAATTAAAACTCAAAAATCTATCAAATATTTTACGAAGTAATAAAGTTTCTATGACTTTTGTCGCAGTAGTAATTTTATTTTTATTGTATCTGTCAATACCTCTTGCATTTAACAAAATGGAAATTAAGTCAGAATTAGAGAATCAATTGTTAAATAAATTTAATTTAAATTTTAATTTTTCAAAAAATATTGATTATAATTTTTTCCCAAGACCACACTTTATTATTACAGATACTAAAATATTTAAGAATCAATCAGAGGTATCAAATATAAAGAAATTAAATATTTTTGTATCTTTAAGTAATCTTTTTTCATTAAAAGATATAGTAATTAAAGATGTGATTTTAGAAAATACAAATTTTAATCTCAATAAAAATAATTATGACTTTTTTTCAAAACTACTTGATCAAAAATTTATAGATGTTTCTTTTGCTGTCAAAAATAGCAATATTTTTTTCAGAAATGCAGAAAAAGAAGTTTTGTTTATAAGCAAAATTTTAAATATGAAATATTATTATGATCTTAAAGAATTAAAAAATATTGTTAAATCTGAGAATGAAATATTTAATGTTTCATATAATTTTACATCATATAAAAACGAAAATAAAAAAATATTTTCAAAATTAAAACTTAACTATCTAAAGCTTCAAATTGACAACGAGTTTGAAAGTGGCAATTCCAAAATAAAAGGGTTAGCAAATATAATCTATAATAAAAAGAAAAGTATAGCTGCTTATGAATTTAATAAAGATACTTTTGTTTTTAATTATTATGATAAATTATCTGATCCAAACTTTGTTTATGAGGGTAAGGTTAATTTTAATCCCTTTTTTGCTGGACTCAACGGTAAAATTAATGATTTAGATTTATCAAACATTTTTAATCCTAATCTATTTTTTGTTCTATTAATTAAAACAGAAATATTGAATAATAAGAATTTAAATATTGAATCAAACATTAATGCAAATCAAATATATAAATACCAAAGCTTTACTAATTTTTTCATAAACTTTAAAATACAAGAGGGTTTAATTGATATAAATAAAACGAAATTTAGTTGGAATAATTATGCAGATTTTGAAATCATAGATAGTTTGTTGTATGTCAATAAAAATCAGCTAGTCTTGGATGGTAAATTATTAATTAATATAAAAGATCATAAAGCAATATATAAATTTTTACAAATTTCAAAAAACTTAAGACCTGAAATAGAAAAAATTGAATTTAATTTTAATTATGTCTTTGATGAAAATACATTTAATTCTAATAATATTACGATAAATAGAAAAAATAGTAAAAAAGTAGATGATATTTTGAAAAAAATATTTCTCAAAAAAGATAAGCTTCAAAATAAAATATATATAAAAAAATTAATAAGAGATGCTATCGAAGCCTATGTTGGATAAATCATTTTTTTAGGATCAACAATCTTATTGTAATTTTTTTCATTTATTAATCCTGTTTTTAATGTTTCAAATTTTAATGTTGTATTATTTTTAAGAGCTTTTTTTGCAATTTTTGCTGCGTTATCGTAGCCGATATGTGGAGCTAAAGCTGTAACTAACATTAAGGAATTATCTAAGTTTTCCTGTATCTTTTTTTTATTAGCTTTTATTCCTTTAACGCAATAAAGAGCAAAATTTTTTGTGCTATCAGCTATTAAGTCTATTGATTGTAAAATATTATGAGCAATCAATGGTTTGAAAACATTCAATTCAAAATGACCATGTGATCCAGCCATAGTTATGCCATTATGGTTTCCAATAACTTTAACACAAACCATTGTAACCGCCTCACATTGTGTAGGGTTAACTTTACCAGGCATTATTGATGAACCTGGTTCATTTTCAGGTAAGATGAGCTCACCATATCCTGCTCTAGGACCTGATCCTAAAAATCTAATATCATTTGATACTTTCATTAAAGCAACAGCACAAGTATTTAAAGTTCCAGAAAAATTAACAATTGAGTCATGTGCTGCCAGTTCAGCAAATTTATTAGCTGCTGGTTTAAATTTAATTTTTGTTAATCTAGCAATTTCTTTTACAATTTTTTTATCGAAGTTTTTCTTTGAATTTATTCCTGTACCAACTGCAGTACCTCCTTGAGCAAGATAAAAAATTTCTTTTAATGCGTATTCTATTCTTTCAATACTTTTTTTAACTTGTACGTGGTATCCAGAAAATTCCTGTCCTAGTGAAAGTGGTGTTGCATCTTGTAAATGAGTTCTTCCAATTTTTACTATGTTTTTAAATTCAGAAGATTTTTTTTTTAATTCTTTTTCTAGAATTTTTAGACTTGGTAATAATTTACTTATCGTTTCTTTTGCAACAGAAATATGCATTGCAGTAGGAAAAACATCATTAGTTGATTGTGATTTATTTACATGATCATTAGGATGAACTGGTTTTTTTGTACCTTTTTTTCCACCTAAAATCTCAATTGCTCGATTAGCGATTACTTCATTAACATTCATATTAGTTTGAGTACCTGAACCTGTTTGCCACACCTTAAGAGGAAAGTTTTCATTCAATTTACCTTTTATAACTTCGTCTGAGGCTTTTACGATCGCTTTAGATATTTTTGTACTAATTAATTTATCCTTAGTATGCACTATAGCTGCCGATCTTTTAATAATTGCAATAGACTTAATAATGGAAATATTTACTAAGATTTTTCCAATATTAAAAAATTTATTAGATCTTTGTGTTGATGCACCCCAATATTTTTCACTAGGGACATTCACACCTCCAATACTGTCAAATTCTTTTCTTAATTTCATTGATTAATTTGTAAGTAATAAATAATTATAAGCATACTATAATTTTAAAAAAACATACAGGAGCAAAATGTCAAATTTTAATAAAGTTGGAACTTTTATGAAAACTTTTGGTCAAGAGGTCAAAACCAAACCTGCATTTAGTAGTGATAAAATCAACAAATTAAGGATTGATTTAATTAAAGAAGAATTAGATGAACTTAAAGAAGCAATGGATAATAATGATCTATTAGAAGTAGCTGATGCGCTAACTGATATTTTGTACGTAACTTATGGAGCTGGTCACGCATTTGGTATTGATTTAGATAAATGTTTTGATGAAGTTCAAAATTCGAATATGAGCAAATTAGATGAAAATGGGAAGCCAATTTATAATGATGCTGGAAAAGTAATGAAGGGTTCGAAATATTTTAAACCTAATCTTTCTAAATTCGTGTCCTAGATCTCTAGCTTTAAATCAACAGCTGAAGCACTATGAGTGATGCTTCCAACAGAAATTCTATCAACTCCAGTTCTGGCAACAGATTTGACTGTTTTTAAATTGATATTTCCTGATGCTTCAGTTTCGTAATGTTTTTTAGCTATCTTAACACCAGCTTTTAGATTTTTAATATTCATATTATCAAATAAAACAGTATTAAACTTAAGACCCATAATAGTATTTAGTTGTTTTAAATTATCAACTTCAACAGTAATTTTTTTTCCTTTTTTACTCTTAATAGCTAAAGAAACTAAACTTTTAATGTCTGATGATGCAATATGATTATCTTTAATTAAGAATTCATCACTAAGATTAAATCTATGATTAGTACCACCTCCTAACTTAACAGCATATTTTTGAATAACTCTCATGTTTGGAATTGTTTTACGCGTACAACAAATTTTACATTTTTTTCCAGCTAACCTTACAAACTCATTTGTTTTAGTTGCAATACCAGAGATATGAGATAAAAAATTTAAAACAACTCTTTCAGCTATTAATATATTTTGAGCCTTACCTTCAATTGAAGCAACTAAAGCTCCCTTTTTAACTTGTGAGCCATCTTTTTTTTTAATGATAAATTTAATTTCACTGTCAACTAAATCAAAAGCTTGTTTTGCAAATAACAAACCTCCAATAATTGCATTTTGATTTGATAAAAGTTTAACTTTAACAACTTTATTATTTCTGACTAAACTTGATGTGATATCTCCAGAAGGGTAAAGATCTTCATTCAATGCTCGTTTGACTGTATTACGAATAAAATCTTTGCTAAGTTTTATTTTTGACACTTAATTATCTGCCGATGGCTGCCATTTTTTCAACTGATATTCTAGCTCTATCAATTGTTTCTTTATCCATAATTATTTCGCCTGTTTCATTTTCTAAGCAATCTAATATTTTAGGAAGTGTAATTTTTTTCATATAAGGACACATGTTACAAGGTTTTATAAATTCAACATTTGGATTTTCTACTTGAATATTGTCACTCATTGAACACTCAGTAACCATCATAACTTTTTTTGGCTGGTTATCTTGAACATATTTAATCATTCCAGAAGTTGAACCCGCAAAATCACTAGCATTGATGACATCTGGCGGACATTCGGGATGAGCAATGATTTTAATTCCTGGATTTTTTTCTCTAATATCATTTATTTCTTTTTCATTAAACTGATCATGCACAATACAGACGCCTTTCCATGAAATAATTTCAACATCTGTCTGTGATGCAACATATTTTGCAAGATAATCATCTGGTAAAAATATTACTTTTTTAACTCCCAATGATTTAACAATTTTTACTGCATTTGCTGAAGTACAACAAACATCTGTTTCAGCCTTAACTTCAGCTGATGTATTTACATATGAAACTACAGGAACTCCTGGATATTTTTCTTTCAACAATCTTACATCTTTTCCAGTAATTGATGATGATAATGAGCAACCAGCCTCCATGTCTGGTAAGATAACTTTTTTATTGGGACTCATAAGTTTTGCAGTTTCTGCCATAAAATGAACTCCTGCCATTAAAATTATATTTGCAGAAGTTTTTGATGCTTCAATCGCTAAAGCTAAAGAGTCAGCAGAAAAATCTGCAACACCATGATATATTTCTGGAGTTTGATAATTATGAGCAAGAATAACTGCATTCTTTTCTTTTTTTAGTTTATTAATTTTGTGAATATAAGGAGCATGCACAGACCATTCAATTTCAGGAATAACCTTTGAAATCTTTTGGTAAATTGGATCTGTTGCTTTTTGTACTTCTTGAGTAAATTCCATTACGTTTTTTACCAATTTGAAAGTTACTTGTCATTCATTTATTATGGGACATATTATGGTCGTGCTGAAATTGGTAGACAGGCACGGTTGAGGGCCGTATGGACCTAGTCCATGAGAGTTCGAGACTCTCCAATCGCACCAAATTAGTAAATTATTGTTTTATCCAACTAGGTTTTGTAATTTTAATAGAAGCATTCTTTGTATGAAAATCAAATTTATCATTAAAATTTTTATCCAAGTATTTAATTAGCGCAAAAGGGTAATCGCTATTTATTAAAACTTTACCAATTTCGTTCTCTTTGTAATAGACACTTTCACCTTCTGACAATTCACCTTTAATTATATCAATTGGTAGTAATCTTTTAGAAAGCTTATTCTTAAGTTTTATTCTTGCTGTATTTTCTTGTCCAACATAGCAACCTTTTTTAAAATCTATTCCATTTAATTCTTCATAGTTGCATTCAATTCCAAATATTTTATTTTGTAATTTATTTAGATCTTTTGGAACTATCCCAAGTTTATGGCTATATGAATAATATCCACTCAGATTTGTATCATGCAAGTTTAGTTTTTTTAGTGATAAATAAAGTTTTTCTAAATTAATAATTAATCTTGCTCCTAATTGTTTATTTCTTGGATCAAGAAAAATAGGATCTTCTCTATATTTTAAAGTAAACCCAGAAATATCTTGAGCATTATCAAAAGTTAGGAATTTTTCATGACTAAATGCAGTAACGACAAATTCATTACTAAGGTTAAGAATTTCTACTTTTGATCTTAATTTATAAATGCTTAATTGCTTATATAATCCATCAGCTTGAGACTTTTCACAATCAATCAAATAACCAGATTTATGTTTAATGATTAAAAACTCGTATAAAAATTTACCTTGAGGAGACAATAAAGAAGTAAAACATGTGTTAGTTTCACTTATTTTATTAATATCGTTACTAATCAGATTTTGCAGAAATTCTTTTGTATCTTCACCGTTTAAGAAAAGAATGGCCCTATCATCTAAAATATATACATTTTTAATATTCATATTTGATTGATTGATGATTTTAATATAATTACTTTTTTCACAAATGTTAGATCTAATAATTAAAAACGGAAAATGTTACATTGATGGTGATTTAAAAGATGTAGATGTCGCTGTTAAAGATGGTAAAATTCAGCAAATTGGTCAAATTTCTGATGAAGCAAAGAAAACAGTTAATGCTCAAGGCCAAACTGTTTTACCAGGATGTATAGATACTCAAACGCATTTTAGAGAACCGGGATCAACAGATACAGAAGATTTACATTCTGGAAGTAGAGCTGCAATTGCTGGAGGAATTACCAGTATATTTGAAATGCCTAACACTAATCCACCAACTTCTAATAAGAAAGAGTTTCAAAGAAAATTAGACCTTGCAAAAAACAGAATGTATTGCAATTATGCATTTTATTTTGGTGCAACAGCTGACAATGCAAATGATTTAGCAAGTTTAAAAGATTTAGAGGGTTGTTGTGGAATTAAACTTTTTGCAGGATCTTCAACAGGTAATCTCTTAGTTGCTGAAGAAGACGATATTGATAAGGTTTTTCAAAATAGTTCAAAAGTTGTTGCCGTTCACTCTGAAGATGAAGCAATTTTAAACGTTAATAAAAAATTAATCAAAGATGGTGATGTTCATTCACATTCAGTTTGGAGAAGTGCAGAATGTGCAATATCCTCTACAAGACGAATTGTTAGAATTGCCGAAAGACATAAGAAAAAAGCACATATTCTTCATATAACAACAAAAGAAGAAATTGATTTTTTATCCCAACATAAAGGAAATATTACCTTTGAGATAACTCCACAACATTTAACAATTTATGCGCCGGATTGTTATGACAAACTTGGAACTTATGCTCAAATGAATCCTCCCCTAAGAGATAAATCTCATTATGATAGATTATGGTATGGGGTGAGAAATAATATGAACGACACAATAGGCTCAGATCACGCTCCGCATTTAAGAGAAAATAAAGAAAAAAGTTATCCAAATTCACCATCCGGTATGCCTGGAGTTCAAACTTTAATGCCAGTTATGCTTAATCATGTCAATGATGGAAAACTTTCTCTCAACCAATTAATGAATTTAGTATGTGAAAACCCAGTTAAGATTTTT
>Ga0257121_1002176_pt1 | contig 14090 bp, 9 predicted proteins | sample SI106_100metaG_FD_190180 | JGI IMG/M metagenome (GOLD analysis project Ga0257121, IMG submission 190180) | Marine microbial communities from Saanich Inlet, British Columbia, Canada - SI106_100 | ecosystem: Environmental > Aquatic > Marine > Inlet | place: Canada: British Columbia | collected... | reverse complement strand
GGCGATGGTCTTCATATAGGACATCACGGAAATCCGAGCTTCCACATCTCCGAGTTCGTAGTTGCCTAGAAATTGCAATGACAGGGGGGCGATGACCCAGTAGCCAAAAGCGACTCCAGTGAAAAACAAGGCGGAAGAGCTCAGGCCGATGCCGTTGGCTGCTTTGACTTCTGCCATTTTCAGCGCGGGCCGAATGAACAGCCAGCCTTGCCAAAAGACAAGAGGAAATGCGATGATGAAGCCTCCGATTGCAGAGACAAGGATGTGCGTGGTGAAATTCCCCAGCATGGTGGTGTTGATCAGCTCATAGCGAATCTCTTGAACACACAGTGCTTGTCCAGCACCGATGGTTTCCGACAACCAGCACCACGCTCTAAAACTCGCAAAGTCTGTCCGTCGTGGACCGAAAAGCACAGTTTCAAAAAGCCAAGACTTGCAGATAAACAGGGTGATTCCTGCCGAAAGAATGAAGACAGCCGACCAAAAGAGTCGTTTGCGCAATTCTTCCAAATGGTCCAAAAAGCCCATCTCGGCTTCCTCGGTTTTTTTCTCTGTGGGTTGATCCAATGCCATGGTGGATGCTGACGGATTAATAAATCCCTTCTTTTAGGATGTCATGCAAATGGACCATGCCCTGGTAGTGTCCCTGCTCAAGCACTACGATTTGTGTGATGGATGTGGATTCCATGCATTGGAATGCTTCGACGGCCAATTGGTTGGATTCCATCGTCTTTGGTGAGGTCGACATGATGTCTCGTGCAGGAGTGCGCGGGGAAAGTCCTTTTTCAATGGAGCGACGGATGTCTCCATCGGTGATGATGCCAACGAGCGTGTTCCCGTCCATTACGGCGGTAGCTCCACAACGTCCAGCGCTCATTTCAAGGACGGACTCCTGAAGTGATGTGGTGACATCGACTTGTGGCTTTCTGTCTGTTGAAACCAAGTCTGCCAACCGAACATAAAGTCGTTTGCCAAGTGCTCCTCCTGGGTGAACTTGAGCAAAGTCCTCTCCGCGAAAACCTCGAGCCTCCATGAGACAGGTTGCTAGGGCATCGCCCAAGGCCATTTGAGCGGTTGTGCTTGACGTTGGGGCCAAGTCCAATGGACAGGCTTCCTTTTCTACTGTAGCGTCCAATACCCAACGGCTTTGAAGCGCTAGATGTGAATCGGTGTTGCCCACCATTCCAATCAACGGAGCTCCCAGGCTATGAATCAGGGGGGTGAGCGCCTTGATTTCAGGGGAATTGCCGCTTTTTGAAATGCACAAAACCACGTCTTCTTTTTGGACAAGGCCCAAGTCTCCGTGGATTGCATCGGCTGCGTGCATGAAGACGGCCGGTGTCCCGGTTGAATTGAATGTGGCAACGAGTTTTTGAGCGATGATACCACTCTTGCCAATTCCGGTGATAATCACCCTGCCCTTGAATTGCAAAAGATGCGATACGACCGACTCGAAGTCATCATTGAGCTGCGTCATTAGTTGACGGACGGCATCACTCTCCAACTGAAGAGTCAGGCGTGCCCGTTCTAGAATGGAGAGCTTTGGTGAAGGCGTATTCAAGTTGGTAGAGTTGAAGCGTTAGATTGGCGTGTCGATTGCGGCGAGAAGTTGTGTATCTTTCAGTAACGCAAAGCTAAAACTTTCGTCCGGTGAAAACCGGCACCAAATGTCTGATTGATGAATACAGCGGAAATGTCGCCCTCAGTGGCGCTCAGCCGATTCTTTGGATTTAATGAATTCAAGGGCGAGCAAGAAGAAGTCGTGGAATGCGTTTTACGCGGCCAGGACTCCTTCGTCATCATGCCTACGGGTGGGGGTAAGTCACTATGCTATCAATTGCCCGCGCTGATGTTGGAAGGAACGGCCATTGTGGTTTCTCCTTTGATCGCCTTGATGAAAAATCAGGTGGATGCCATTCGTGGCCACCACGAAAAAGATTCCATTGCGCACTTTCTAAATTCAAGTTTGTCCAAGGCTGATGCCATGCAGGTGCGGGAAGACGTGTCTACGGGTTTGACAAAGCTGCTCTATGTTGCTCCTGAGAGCTTGACCAAGGAGGACAACATCAATTTCCTAAAGAGCATTCGAATCAGTTTTGTTGCGGTCGATGAGGCACATTGTATTTCGGAGTGGGGACATGACTTCCGCCCGGAGTACAGACGAATCCGAGCCATCGTGAAGCAAATCGCTGATGTCCCGATCATTGCTTTAACAGCCACGGCCACTCCTAAAGTGCAAACTGACATCCAGAAAAACCTGGAGATGAAGGATGCGATGCTTTTCAAAGCTTCATTCAATCGAGAGAACCTCTTTTATGAGATACGCGCCAAAAAGGACGCGATGAAACAGATTGTGCGCCATGCGAAGAAGCACGCTGGGAAAAGTGGCATTATCTACTGCTTAAGTCGAAAGAAAGTTGAAGAGATTGCGGAGCTGTTGCAAGTAAACGGCATCAAGGCGTTGGGGTATCATGCCGGAATGGATGCGCATCAACGAAGCAGAATTCAAGACCAGTTCTTGATGCAGGATGTTGACATCATCGTTGCGACCATTGCTTTTGGGATGGGAATTGACAAGCCGGACGTGCGGTTTGTGATTCACTATGATATGCCCAAGTCTTTGGAGAGTTACTATCAGGAGACTGGAAGAGCGGGGAGAGACGGTGGAGAAGGGCATTGCATTGCATTCTATTCGCACCGAGACATTGAAAAGCTTGAGAAATTCTTACAAGGAAAGCCGCTAGCTGAACAAGAAATTGGTCATCAACTGTTACAAGAGGTCATGGCGTATGCCGAGACTTCTATGTCGCGTAGGAAATTCCTGCTCCATTATTTTGGAGAAGAATTTGATGAGGTCAACGGACCGGGGGCTATGAATTGCGACAACATGGCGAATCCGCCTAAGATGCGCGATGGTCAAGAAGAAGTCCATTTGATACTGAGTTTGATTCTTGAGCACAAGCAGAAATTCCGGTCGCCTTTTATTACGGGCGTTCTGTGCGGAGAAGAAAACCGGGAGATTCAAGACTACAAAGGCACTGAGAGTTCCTTTTGGAAACGAGGGGAGGATCAAAAACCGCGTCACTGGAACGGAATTATTCGTCAGATGCTCGTGCTCGGATTGATCCGAAAGGAAATTGAGACCTATGGCACGTTGAAAATCACGGATCGAGGGATGGCTTTTTTGACCAATCCCAAGCCTGTGATCGTTGCAAAAGAACGTGACTTTTCTGATGTTGATTTTATGGATTCAATGAGCCAAACGCGCTCAGGTGAAGGAGGAGCATTGGATACGAAATTGAGAACGCTTCTGACCACTTTGCGAAAGGAGTTGGCGGATAAAGAGTCTCTTCCACCGTATGTGATTTTCCAAGACATCTCATTGGATGAAATGGCCATTCACTATCCCATTACGGAAGATGAGTTGCTGCGAATTTCTGGGGTTGGAACAGGGAAAGCCAAGAAGTATGGAGGCCCATTTTTGAAGCTGGTTAAGGGCTACGTTGAAGATGAGGGGATCGAACGCGATTCTGACTTGTTGGTGCGCTCATCATCGAGCCGTTCATCCAATAAAGTGCACATCATTCAGCGCATAGACCGTAAGATTGAGCTGGCTGATATCGCACGGGATCTCAACATGAGCCGCGCTGATTTGATGGACGAAATAGAAGGGATTGTTTCTGCAGGAACCCGCGTCAATTTGGACTACATCTTGGATCAAACCCTTGATGATGATAGCATGGACGAATTGTTTGACTTCCTCAAGGACTCTGAAGATGAAGGTGTCGAGGCACTCCTTCAAGAATACGGAGATGCGTACAGTGAGGAGGAGATGCGTTTGGCACGCATCAAGTTTCTCAGCGTATTTGCTAATTAATCGCGAGTCAACCCATTGGGTCACTCAGCTCTGTGATTGATTTTATGGCCATTCGAATGGCCGCTAACACCATGAAAACAGCGAAAATTAAGCGTACGATTGACGCGTTAATTTTTAAAGACCAACGGCTACCCAGCCAAGCGCCAAGGATAAATGTGAGCGCCAACAAGAGCGCATAGTTGATGTTGATTTCGCCTGCTTTTGCGTAATTCATGACGCCCAATATCCCAATGGGAGGAAGCATCATAGCGAGCGAGGTTCCCTGAGCCATGTGTTGGGTCATACCCAGACCAAAAACCAAAGCGGGAACAATGATCATGCCGCCACCTATGCCGACAAAGCCTGCGGCGATTCCGGCGATGAGGCCGATGGCCAACAAAAGAAGTGCAGTGCTGATGTCCATGCTTATAAAGTTAGAAGTCCAAGTTGAGTGAGAGTACAAACAAGCGGTCTTGCCAACGACTGTCGTCAACCCCCCAGCACCAATCAGCTCGAATCCAATAGCCGAACAGGTAGGACCGCAGTCCAAAACCAGTTCCCCAAATGATGGGTTCGCGGTTGTTGTCGATGGTGACCGTGATGGGGTTTTGGGTGACCGTAATCTGGTTAAATGTATTGGCGGTGTCATAGGGGTGCTTGCCGTTCCAAGCTGAGCCGACGTCCGCAAACCCAACCCACTGAAGATACTCCAATAAATCAGATTCGACCGATTGACTGGAAAGGGTAGACCAAATAGGAATCCGCACTTCAGCATTGACCAATGCCATGTTCGATCCATTGCGCACGTTTTGCTGGAAACCGCGAATTGGAGTTGATTGGGTCTGAAAAGCATAGGCTGTATTGGGGTCGATCGGAGATGACGCGGGTCCTTTTAAGGACAGAACGTTATCAACTCCGCCCATAAAATGAAGGAGTTTTTGACTGCCCAAAGACCAGTTTCCAGCTGCCCGTACAGCAAAAATAATGTCACGAAAAAGAGGTTTGTAGTGCCTGAAATCAAAACCGAAAGTCCCAAAGGTGTTGTCACTATTGAATTCAGTGAGTAAATATTCGGCCCAGATACGGTAGCGTGTTCCTTCGCGGATGTTCAAACTTCGTTTGCGCGAACTGTCAAAAACATAGGCGATTTCAGCACCCCATTGTGTGGTGAATGACGTCCCTGATCTGAGGTTGTATGCGTCGATTGAAAGTGGAACATTCCGATCCAACCGCATAACGCCTTGGAGACGGAGGCTCCTTACTTCATCAAATGGATACGTGAGACGGTGACGCAATAGATGGATGTGCGTCTTGATCAGACTTTGATTGCCATTGGACGCTTGCGTAATGCCCTGTCTCTCCAAGCTCCATGTTTTGTCCCACCGCTTTGCAAGATCGGAATAGGCCATGGCGTAGGTGCTATTTTCCAAGCTGCCTGCAAGACGAAACCCAACCGTAAATCGCCTATCCTCAAACAAGTCAGAGATTGAGGTCATGGTCAATCCGCCAAGCCCCGGTTGCAATGCAATCGCGCCACTATAGGGTTGGTAGAAGCTGTTGCCAAAGGAATTGTCCAGTTGAGCTTTAACGGATTCGATGGCGTAATTCAACCGATAATTACGCGGCTTTGGAAGGACAAAGGGTGAAACGTATGGATCGGCACTTCCTCCAGCGTTCTCCGCAACTTTATTTTCGGAGGATGCCTCGTTGGAACCGGTCTTTTTCCCTGCAGGCTTCCAAGGTCCAAAAGCGTAGGCCCGGAAATCGGCTTCTGTAACGTTCGGGGACCAATCCCAATCCAACTCGAGGGTTTGCATGGGTTCGAAAGACTTGGATTGACGTGTCTGCCCTTCAAAGTCTTCCGCTTCATGTTCTTGCAATCTCCAGTAGAGGTGGCCGTGTAAAAGCGTCGTGGTGAGCACCGATTCAATGGAAGGGACTTCCTGAAAACGCACGATCGGCTCTTCCAACGTTTCGGCAATACGGGTCTGGGTGAACCACCGGTAATGGATGGTCGTATCAATCGAGGCAATGCTGCTATCGCGCCAGGAGATGGAACGATCTTGACTCCCATCGGGGTGATGTGTCAAGAACGAAATGCTTTTTTCGCTTTGAATTTGGGGATGGCGTTCGTCAGCTTCGGGTGTTTGAACCCAGTGGGTTAACGAAGGGGTTTTGGCATCCCAATCCAGGGCAAAGAGATCGTGTGTATTGGCGATGGGCTGTCCCAACTGATGGGTTAGAGTCAAGTCGGTGTTCGGACGGTTTGACGCAAACCAAATGGTACTTCCATCGGCTGAGATGACAGGGTCGAGATCATCAAAGGGGTCTGTCCAAAGAGGCCGCTGATTGTTGCTCAGGACCTGATAACGGTACAAGTCTGACTGGCCGTTTCTCATCGCACTCCAGATCATGGTCATTCCATCCGGAGCATAAGCCATGCTCAAAACCTTATCAATTTGGAAGAGCTCCTTGCGTTCCGATTCCAACGAAGTCAAGTCCACATTCACGAGGAAGTTGCTGCCTTTTTCTTCGAGCGTATAGGTCAATATTCGGCCTTTCGGGTGCCAAGCAATAACGGGATAGGTGTCATTTTGCACACGGTCAATCTTATGCCCGTGACGGCCAATACGTTTCTTGGTTCCTGCAATTAAATCAACGTACCACAGGGTGATTTGCCCCCGCTCTTCGGTGACAAGAACAGCGCGTTGACCGTCAGGATGCATCGAAAACGTCCTGTATTGCAGATGTTTCTTCAGGTTGAAAGGAATGTCTCCACCCATCGTTTGTGAACGTCTCAGGTCTTTTTTAGAGATCAAAGGGGGAAGGAACTCCGGGGTTGTCGTCCCGGAAAGGTGGTATTGGCTCGCTTCTGCAAACAACATATCCAAACTCATTCCAGTGGCATATTGAATGCCCTGTTCGATGCTCCGGGTGACCCGTGTCATGTACAAAACATTAGCGATAACGGGTTCGCCGAACACATCAGCGATGTACTTCCAAATGGCATGCCCAACCCAAGGAGCATTGATTTCTGTTGCACGTGAGGCATCATGGATCAATCCGCAACGTGCGGCATCCTTGACATGCATGGAAACCTCAGATGACCAGGGACCGCTGACATAGGAGTAAAGCCCTTCGGTATACCATCCCGGAAAACTCATGGCCGAGTTGTTGCGCAAGGCATCTTGCCATGAACCTCCGTTCATCGTTTGATTGAAGAGTAACTCTGCGAGTCCTTTTTTAACGTCCTTTTCCAGCAATGCGCTCTCACCTTTTCCGAAAAGAAAAATCTTGGAACCTACCAATAGGGCCGTTCCTCCGATGTTCTCGTCTTCGGTACTGGAACCACCAATATTGGATTGTCTAAAATCTTCTTGCTTGTTGAACACTAAGAATTGAAGGGGCTTCTCAATGGTTCGGTCTAGAAGTTCTTCGACGTCTTTGATCCAACGAGGGGCGTCAATGACCACATGAGAGGCGAGTGCCTTTCCTCCCTGATAGTAGTACACTTCTGCTCCATCAATGGGGAAGTACTGCCAATCGAATGATTGGTATTGAACGCGGTTCTTTCCGAATTCTACATTGGATCCATCATGGAATTGCCCTCGCATACCGGTGACGCCATGAAAAAACATCAGGGCAAGGAGAATGAACCGATTGAGATAGCTTTGCGATCGCATGCAACCCGAAATTACTGCCTGATGAGCCAACTCCACACATTTACGTTCAACGCTTTTGGTGAACAGACTTATTTACTTGATCACGGCAACGGTGACGCGACCGTTTTTGACCCAGGGATGAGCAATGCTGCAGAGCGGAATGAATTTAAAACGCAGTGTGAATTGCTTGGCGTTGAGGTTGTACAATGTATTCTTACCCACGCTCATTTGGATCATGTTCTGGGTTTGGCTTGGGTCTTTGACCAATGGGGTGTCTCACCCCGCTTGCATCCTACGGATAATCTGACGTGGGACCAAGCTCCGAGGGCTGCCGAACTATATGGGGTGCAAATGGATCCATTGCCTGATCGTGGGCCTGATTTAGGGAGCCATGGGAGTCAGATTTCGTGTGGAATGCACCGTTTAGAAGTGCGTTGTGCTCCGGGTCACTCAGCAGGACATGTGGTCTTTGTGAATCACGAGCAAGAGTGGGTTATTGGGGGGGATGTGCTGTTCCAGGGGAGTGTGGGGCGCACGGATCTCCCCGGTGGAGACGGAGCGGTCCTTGCGAAGAGCATCGAAAATCAACTCTTTGCACTGCCCGATTCCTTCGAAGTGTGGCCGGGACATGGTCCATCGACGACCATCGGTGCAGAAAAAGCCTCCAACCCCTACGTCAATGCAGCAGGTTCAGGTATGCTTCAACGCTGAGTTTAGGCGATTGCAACGGCCGGAATACGTTGAAGTTGAAAGGAAAAACGCGTCCCTTCTCCGATTTTCGACGCGACCTGAATCTCTTGACCATGCGCTTCCAAGATGTGCTTGACAATCGCCAACCCCAGTCCGGAACCGCCAGAATTGCGCGAACGACTGCGGTCCACGCGATAAAACCGTTCGTAGATGCGGGCTTGATCCTCTTCAGAGATCCCAATGCCATCGTCCTCAATCACGACTTCAACGAACTGGTCCTTGATTGAAAGCGCCACGTGTGTGGATCCTTCGGGTTTGCCATAGTGGATGGAGTTCCCCATTAAATTGACCAGAACCTGCCGCATTTGACTCCCGCCACAGAGTACCATGGGCTCATCTTCGATGGCGGATTCAATGGAATGAGACAACGAAATGCCGTGTTGTTGCGCTTTGGCTTCTACACTTTCTAAGGAATCGCGAATCATTGAAGTGATGCTATGCGGTTCCAGCCGCATCTCGAAACTAGAAGACTCCAAACGTGCAATGGTGTCCAAATCTTCGAGCAGTTCGGCCATCCTAGAAATGTTTTTTGCAGCCTTGGACAGGAACTTTCGGTTCAGCTCTTTGTTTTCCAAATCACTCTCCAAGAGCGTTAGCACAAAGCCTTGAATATTGAAGAGAGGCGTTTTCAGTTCATGTGCCAAATTGCCGATAAATTCTTTCCGGAAATTATCTTTCGCATGCATCTTCTGGATGGATTCGACTTGCTGATTGGCCCATTGGACTAAATCGACTTTTTCATCCTTATTCTCAGCTGATGCGATTGCTTGCACATCGTTATCACTGCTTTCTTTCACCTTGGTTATGGCTTCAGAGAGCATTTGAACGCGATTGTAGACGAATTTATTTACGGACCATTCAATGAGCATAGAGCTCACGTACTCCATAACGAGACCAACTAAAATGGCCATTGCCCACAGGTGAATTGAGTCCAATGCGTGCAGCAGACCAAAGCAGGCAATCGCACTCAGAGCAGCGATGATTGGAGAAGTTTTTTGGGCAACTTCTTTTGGAGTTAGTTCAGAATTCACGATTCGAATTTATAGCCAACTCCTTTGACAGTTTCTATGTACCTGTCCCCAATTTTGGATCGAAGTTTACGGATGTGGACATCGATGGTGCGGTCACCAACAATCACGTCATTCCCCCAAACCGAAGACAAAATGGTGTCGCGGGTAAAGACCTTTCCAGGTTGAGACCACAGTAAGCTCAGCAATTCAAATTCCTTTTTAGGCAGGTTGATTTTCTTGCCGTTTTGAATGACCAAATAGCGTTCTCGATCAATCGAAATACCGTTGTGTTCTCCGGTCTGTAATTCCGATGAAACGCGTTTCACACGACGCAGCAAGGCTTTGATTCGGCTTGTCAAAACCCGTGGCTTGATGGACTTAAGGATGTAGTCGTCCGCACCGGAATCAAAACCTGCGACTTGGCTGTAGTCCTCGCCTCTAGCCGTTAAGAAGGCCACCAGACAATGAGACAGTGAAGGTTCTTTTCGAATGTGGATACAGGCTTCAATGCCATCCATTTCGGGCATCATGACATCCAATAAGATTAAGTCAGGCTTGATCTCTAAGGCCAATTCCAATCCTTCTCGACCATTGTTCGCGCTCCGTACATCGTATCCAGCTTGCATCAGGTTGAACCCAATGAATTCTAGAATATCCGGTTCGTCATCGACCAGTAATATCGTCTGCTTCGCCACGTGGGAGTCTTTTCCTAAAGATTCAATTTCTATCGTGTCGTCCATGTGAAGAGATTGTGAAGGAATTGTAATCAATGCGTCAATCGCGAATCCGACTAAACTTTAATGCGTGCAACATCCAGCGAGGAAGCGACTCATCAGCACCGCGTTTTTGAACATCCAGAAACAAACCCCATTTCTCGATAATCGGAATTTTGTAGACTTCAATCATTTCCAACCAACATTCGTCGGGATCGTCGATGTAGGTGCAGTGGACTTTAGTTTCACCCATTCCAATGGCATCCGCAGTGTCACATCGGAATCCAAATCCTTCTTTAGACAAGGTTTTACCGAGTGTTTCCATACCGCGAACATCGAAGCCGAGGTGAGCAAACCCCGTATCGCACCAAATGCGGTCTTCGAAAATAAATCGGCCTGAGCGGTCTTTCGCTTGTACCAGCTCGATAAACGTCCGACCGGTCAGTGGCCCAAACCCGCCGGATCCAGGGTTGGGCTGCGTCAAGCGCACACGGCGGTAGTTTTCAGAACCAAAAGGGCGGTGTGACCAATCACATTGTACGGCAGTCTCATCGTACAGAACTTCACTATAGCCGAGGGTGGTCGCGTACAATTTCAGTGAGGCTTCCATGTCAGAAACACCGATTGTACACCCCAATACGCCTCCCGATGCATGGCCTGTTTTAGCAAAGGAATCTGAAGCCTCTAAAATTTGAAAAACATTGCCGTCTAGATCGTTTAAGAAAAAGGTGGGGGCACCCCAAGGGGTGCGGGTGAGTTTGTCGTCACAGGTCACATCATCGAATTGAAGCGCGTGCTTGTGCATTCGGACAATGTCCTTCGTTTTCATTTGAACCACTGCAATCCCAAAATCTCCTAAGCCGATCTCCCATGAAGCCGGTTTAGGCTCAAAAGAGGTTGGCTGCAATACTTCAAATGCGCAGCCTCCTTGGAGGTTCAGTACCATACTTGCTCGCTTGAGGATGGTCTCACCTCGCGTGTGACTGTCCATCAACGGAGCTTCCTGTACCGAATCAAAAAAGGGGATGTCCATTCCGAAGAGTTGACGGTACAATCGCAGAGACCGATCCATGTCGGTCACGGCTATGCCGATGTGCTGCATTCCTTGAATGCGATGCGAATTGCTCGATTGGTTGGCAGTTTGGTTCATCGAAAATCAATGTTATTCAGAAGTCACGCTTCGAATGGCGTGCACGTAGTTGGACCAAATCTGCTTCGACGTGGGGTCATTCCAAACCTTTCGTGCCTGTACCATCCCTTTCCAGTCGAGATACAAACCATACCAAAACCCTGCGATTCGGCTTCCTACTAAATTGAATGTATACCAGCCAAACATGGCAGTCCAGCTCCATCCGTCACTAAAAGCACCGACAATCAGCGCGACAGCAAAGGATTGAACCCACCAATAAATGGGGAACAAAAACATGCTAGTCGACATTTTGAATGTGCTCATGAACGCCACTTCTTTGACTCGTTTTTGGCTTTGTTTTTGGATGACAAAGGCTAAGGGAAAGGACGGAAGACCACCGATAAAAGCAAGGGGAGCGAGTAACCAGGTAAACCACTTGGATGACCTGCTGGAATCTTCGTCGAGACTCAGGTCTTCGGGTCGTGCTACGTCAAGAATTCCGGAGGCATTCAGCTGTTGATGTGCTTCTTCGATGCCCTTCCAGTCGGATGCTTTCAGCGAACGGAATTGCCTCATAAGTCGTTGAGCATCAGTCCATTCTCCGTTCACAAGCTCAGCGGTTCGCATGGCGCGAACAAAGTCAATGAGAATGGGATAGCGTTCTTCCGGTTGAAGGTTGACCATGAGGTTGTCCAAGGCCGAATAAATGCGAGCCAACAAGGTTTTTTGGTCGAATTCTCCGCTTTCTGAATCAAAGAGATCCTTGAAAAGGATGGGTGTTCCAACGCGGTATCGAAGTCTGCGCTGCATGGCGTCAGCTTGCTCGTAGTCAATGCCTACGGGCAACAGAACAAGATTGTCCATCTCGGGATTACGCCGCAACGACAATGCGACCATATCGGCGACACCTCGTTTCAATGGACGCAGCGTTTTCATTGCTTGGTGGTTCCCTTCGGGGAAAAGCCCAATGGTGGATCCTATACTCAGCCGATCAACGCAGATTTCAAAAATTCTTTGGTTTCGTTCTTTGGCATCATTCAGTCGATCACGCTGCCGAAAAATGGGCATTTGATTGAAGCTGAAGAGCAATTTTCGAATGAGCGGCTTTTTGAAAATATCAGCGCGTGTGAGCCAATGAATTTGATGGTTGGCAGCGAGCACACAGCTAATAAGGGGGTCCATCAATCCGTTTTGATGGTTCGAGACCATGATCATCGGAACATTCGTGCCGGGGATCAGGTCGCTGCCCTCAGCACCCTCCATTCGATGGAAACGCGAAACAGCAGACCGGACGAGCTGGATGGCAAGGCTATAGCCCACATAGGTTTTCTGAACCGGAGGTTCGTGAAATGTCTTCTTCACCTGAGTTTGGCTCCTGTAAGGTTCGTAATGGACTCAAGAATACGTTGAACGCACTGATCGATGCGTTTGTCTGTGAGTGTTTTTCTTTCGTCTTGCAAAGTCAGAGATATCGCATAAGAAACGTGGTTGGCGTCCAGTTTATCGCCTTCATAGACGTCGAATAATCCAACCCGCTTTAGCAGGTGCTTTTCGGCTTGCCAAGCGGCATCGCGAATGGCTCCGAACGACGTTCCTTTCTCCAACAGCAGGGATAAATCACGGCGGACGCTCGGGAACTTAGGGAGATCCTTTGCTTGGATTGTGCTGCGACTGGAAACCATGAGCAGAGGCTCCAGAAGAAAATCGGCCCAAAAGACAGGCTGTTGCACATCGCACAATGCTGTGACTTGGGGATTGACAACGCCCATGCGGCCTAGCCGTATATCTCCTTTGTAAAGGTCGATACCATCGGATAAAACACCTGTGTTGGCTACGGTTTCAGTGCGGCCTTGAATTCCGAGAGCATCTAAAATCGTGACGGCTTCTTCCTTTAATTGATAAAAATCCACCGAACCCGTGTCCTGGTTCCAGTTTTCTGGATTGGTTCGTCCTGTCATCCACAAGGAAAGCCTCTCGGTTTCTTCAAAATGTGTGGTCAAATCGGAAGCGTCGGAATCCTTTCCCGAATGTCTCCGGTACGTTCTGCCGAGTTCGAACAACCGCAAATCGGGATGCTGGAAGTTTCTGTTACGTGCAATCGCTTCCAATCCTTGAAAAAGGAGAGATTGGCGCATAGCGCCCAAATCGGCACTCAATGGATTAAGCAAAGCAATGTGATCCTTTGCGTTGATCTCTTCATCTGACAAATCGTTGATCAAGGCCTCCGCATAGGACAACTTGGTCATGGAATTGCTCATGATCTCTTGAAACCCTCTTCCTACCAAGGTGTTGGCAATTTGATTCCGAAACCGTTCCGCGTTCACCTCTCCACGAACCTGCATGGCGGATGAAATGCGCTTCGGCATGGGGATCTTGTCGAAGCCATGGATGCGCAAAATTTCTTCAACGAGGTCGGCTGGCCGCGTTACATCTCGGCGGTAGGCGGGAACGCTCACGGTGATGCCTTTTTCGTTCTGTGCGGTGGTCTCGATATCCAGGTCTTTTAAGATGTCCAGAACGCGCTTTTTGTCCAATTCAATTCCAACCATTGTGGTGAGGTAGGCCCAGTCAAGCGCAATGTTTGAGGCAATCGGCAGTGCCAGTCCTTCAACCTCGATCACTTTAGCTGGATCTGCTCCAGACCACGATTCGAGAAGGAATGCGGCACGCTCTATGGCGTTGCGAACTGAAAGGGGGTCTACGCCACGCTCGAATCGAAAAGAGGCATCGGTTGATAGTCCATGACGCCTCGCCATTTTGCGGACAACAACGGGGTCAAAACAAGCTGACTCCAATAAAACGCGGTGTGTAGAATCACTTACGCCGCTGTCTTGGCCTCCGTATACACCGGCTAAGCAAAGCGCCTTGTCTGTGTCTGCGATGACCATGTCATCTCCATGTAGTGCGCGCTCAACACCATCCAAGGTCGTGAGCTTTTCACCCTTCGCGGCTCTCCGCACGTGGACTTCC
>Ga0257121_1002174_pt1 | contig 14096 bp, 10 predicted proteins | sample SI106_100metaG_FD_190180 | JGI IMG/M metagenome (GOLD analysis project Ga0257121, IMG submission 190180) | Marine microbial communities from Saanich Inlet, British Columbia, Canada - SI106_100 | ecosystem: Environmental > Aquatic > Marine > Inlet | place: Canada: British Columbia | collected... | reverse complement strand
TGACAATGAGCTTGTATTTGAATCAGGGAGTAGTCCCACAAGTGAAAGTGCACCGAAGGCCCACTGGGACCTTGCCAAAGAATACCAATTGATTGATTTTGAGCTTGGGGTTAAAGTTACAGGTGCCGGATTTCCTTTTTATAGAGGAAAAGGAGCCAAACTTCAAAGGGCTTTAATTTCTTTTTTTCTAGACGAGGCTAGCCAAGCTGGTTATGAGGAGTTTAGCTCTCCCCTAATGGTAAACGAAGAAAGTGGAATAGGCACCGGACAGCTTCCTGACAAAGAAGGAATGATGTATTATGTAGGAGGAGATGATTTGTATCTTATTCCTACAGCAGAGGTTCCTCTTACAAACATGTATAGAGACACATTGTTGCCAAACGATGATTTTTCAATAAAAATCACCGGACACACCCCTTGTTTTAGACGAGAGGCGGGTAGCTATGGAAAAGATGTTCGGGGATTAAATAGGCTTCATCAATTTGAAAAAGTTGAAATAGTACGAATAGAAAAACCAGAAAATGTTGAATCGGCCCTTAAGGAAATGATAGACCACGTAAAATCCTTATTGGAAAAGCTCGGATTACAATATAGAATATTGAAACTATGCGGGGGCGATACAGGATTTGCAGCTTCTATTACTTATGATTTCGAGGTTTATTCTGCAGGACAAGACAAATGGCTTGAGGTGAGTTCAGTATCCCAATTTGATACCTTTCAATCAAATAGGTTGAAGCTTCGTTATAAGGACGCGAATAATAAATCAAAATTATGTCATACCCTGAACGGGTCGGCATTAGCTTTACCACGAATTGTGGCGGCACTTCTTGAGAACAACCAAACACAGAAAGGAATTAAAATTCCAGAAGCACTTTTGCCATACACAGGGTTTGATATGATTAATTAAAATCAATAGATGCCTAACTAAGAGTTTTTGTATGAAAAAATATATTGTCGTGTTGCTTTTATTCAGTATTTCTTGCTCGGATTTTGATCAGGAAAAACAAGAAAAAAGTGTTTCGAGTTTATCTGCAGAAGTAAAGACTTTTAAAAAAGAATTTGAAGCGATTAAAATAGATAGCATTTCCGATTTAAAGCTTTCCACCTACGAGGTTGAACGAAGAATAAAACAAAATTATTATTCAGATACAATAGACGTTTCGTTTGGGAGGAAAATGGATGACTTTAAGAGAATGAGAAGAATGATAGGACCCCTCGGAAAAGAACAAGGAAGATTAAAAAACAGCATAAATGAGGAGCTCCTTCAGCTGACAAAATTACTTTCGGATATATCTAAAGGGTATGGAAAAAGGGAGTCCTACAATGAGTACATTCAATTTGAAAAAAACAAAGTCACCCAAATAAAAGTGCTTTATGATGAATATGTCAAGATGAGGGCACAGTTTTTGGAAATGTATAACGAGCTTTACATTGAGCTAGATACTTTTAGTAAAAGCATAGAAGTCAAACAATAGCTATGAGAAACCATCTAACCGTATTGTTTATTGGCCTGTTTTTTTCTGCGTTTTCTCAGTCGGACTCGGATTTGCAGCTCGCTCAGCATTATTATGGTCAGGGATCCTACAGCAAAGCTTTAGAGTATTATGAAAAGATATACAATGATGCCCCCTCCTTGGTCATATTTAAAAAATATTTTGAATGCTTGATAGAAACCAAAGAATATAAAAAAGCAGAGAAAACGTTAAAAAAAGAGATTTCAACGTCTCCGAATAATGTAGATTTAAAGCTTCAACTGGCTGCCTTTTATTCTGATCAAGACCAATCGACAAAGTCTAAGAAAATCTATGCGGACCTTATTGAAAACCGAAACGACTCCCCATCACAGTGTATATCGTTGTTTAATTCCTTTTTGGTGATGTCTAAGCTAGACCTTGCTTTAGAAGTTTTAACAGTTGCGAAAAAGAAGTTTAAAAGTTATCCGTTTAATTTTCAGGAGGCAGACCTTTATGCCCAAAAACAAGAAAAAGAAAAGATGGTAAACGCCTATCTATCATTACTTGAAAAACATGAATATTACCAGGAAGCTGTTCAAAAAGCTTTATTAAGGCGCCTTGACCTGAATAGCGAGGAAACAAAAGAATTTAACTTGCTCAAGGAGGCTCTTTTCGAAAGGGCTAAAAAAGAGAATACTGGAGTGGTGTTTTCAGAAATGTTGATTTGGCAATACTCACAGATTGATAATTTTTCGGGTGTGTTTAATCAAGTCGTCGCTGTTGATATTAGGTCAAAAGCCAACGGAGAAAGACTTTTTAATTTTGGAATGGTCTGCCGTGAAAACAAAGACTATGAAACAGCAATTCGTGCTTTTCAGGAGTCAATTACAGTTAGCTCTTCCGAAGAAATTCAAATGAAATCCCAAATAGGGATTTTAAACGTTGGTTACATTAAAGTAGCCAAGCTAAAAACCTATTCAGCGGAAGAGTTGAAAAAGATAATTAGACATTATGAGGAGGTTCTTGAAAATATTAAAGCACCAAATTCAAGAACACTTCCTATTGTGCTGGAGTATGCAGAGCTACTTGCTTATCATAATGGCAATAGAGCAAAAGCACTTAAGGTTCTTTCTAATTCTGAGAACTCTCCATTTCTTACCGATATAAAGAAGGCTCAAATCAAAATGCTTATGGCTGACATTGAAGTGATTAATGGTAATGTTTGGGATGCATCATTAATGTATATGCAAATTAGTGAGGGGTTTAATTACGAGACCATTGGCAATCGCGCCAAATTTAAAAACGCCAGAATATTTTATTATGAGGGGGAATTTGATTTTGCTCAATCTCAACTCGATGTCTTAAAACAATCGACTTCAAAGCTTTTGTCAAATGATGCCATTCAGCTTTCTGTAACCATTACGGATAATTACGGATTGGATTCAAACTATATCGCTATGGCATGGTTTTCCAAAGCAGATTTATTAATAGAACAATTTAAGTTCCAAGAGGCGTTTTCTTTGTTTGATAGTATTCAAACCAACTATCCTTTCCATGCTCTTGCTGATGAAATCCTTTACAAAAGGGCCAAGTCAATGGAAATGCAAGGAAAGTGGGAAAGAGCACTTGGGTATTATGAGGACATCGTAAAGTTTCACAAGGAAGATATTCTAGCAGATGATGCTGTATTTTGTGCCGCCGAAATACTGGAAAATAAGCTATTCAAAGAGCAGGAAGCACTTGAAAAATACAAAGAACTTCTCATGGGATATCCCGCTAGTCTGTACGGGCACGAAACCCGAAAAAGAGTAAGAAGACTACGCGGAGAAGAAGACCCGGCGATGGAAGATGAATTTTAACTTTTATTTGGGCAGATCCCTAGTGAATGAAGGAATTCCCGTCACGTCCATGCCAGTAATGAGCAAATGAATATCATGAGTGCCTTCGTACGTAAGCACGGACTCTAAATTCGCCATATGTCGCATCATTGAATATTCACTTGTAATCCCCATTCCTCCATGAATTTGTCGTGCTTCGCGGGCAATATTTAAAGCGATTTCAACATTGTTTCTTTTTGCCATAGATATTTGAGCCGAAGTGGCCTTGCCTTCATTTCTAAGCTCTCCAAGTCTAAAAGTTAGGAGCTGTGCCTTGGTTATTTCAGTAATCATTTCCGCAAGCTTTTTTTGTATCAACTGAAAGCTTCCAATAGGCACGTCAAATTGAGTTCGTTCCTTGGAATATCGAAGTGCTTGATCATAGCAATCCATGGCTGCACCAAGTGCGCCCCAAGCGATTCCAAACCGAGCCGAGTCCAAGCAGCTTAAGGGAGCTCCTAAACCAGACCTTCCAGGTAAAATGTTCGATTTTGGAACACGGACATTGTCAAAAATCAGCTCTCCAGTAGCAGAGGCCCTTAATGAAAGCTTACCGTGCATTTCTGGAGTACTAAAACCATCCATTCCACGCTCTACAATTAAACCATAAATTCTTCCCGCTTCATTTTTAGCCCAAACCACGGCAATATCTGCAAACGGAGAGTTTGAAATCCACATTTTTGCTCCATTTAAAATAACGTGATCGCCGTCCTCCTTAAAATTGGTAATCATCCCTCCCGGGTTTGACCCGTGGTCTGGCTCAGTAAGACCAAAGCAACCAACCATCTCTCCAGAGGCCAGCTTAGGCAGGAATTTTAGCTTATGCTCCTCACTACCATATTTCCATATTGGATACATAACTAATGAAGACTGAACAGACGCTGTAGATCGTAGACCAGAATCACATCGCTCTAGTTCTTGCATGATCAAGCCATAAGAAATTTGATCTAGGCCGGGACCACCATATTCTTCTGGTATGTATGGCCCAAAGGCACCAATTTCTCCTAGTCCAGGAATTAAATGTTTTGGGAAAACAGCCTTTTCATAAGCGTCATCAATTATGGGGGAAACCTCTTTTTTAACCCAGGCCCTGGCTGCATCTCTTACCAGCTTATGTTCGTCTGATAATAATTCATCCATCATGTAATAGTCTGGATGGTTGTATAAATCTGTTTTCATTGAGTAAAAGCTTTTACGAATGCAAAATTAACAAATAATACAGGGCTTATGTTCTTAATTTCTATTTAATTTTACCCATGAACATGTATCATTTATTTAATGTATTTCAGGTCATTCAGCTTTATCCAAGAGAGAATGTGCTCAAAAACACCTTGTTGGTTTTAATAATGGTGAGCTTTGGGTTTGTTGGATTATCGCGTTTAATGTCACCGAACCTTTTTAAAATCGTATTCAGAGACTTTTGGTCCAGTAAGTTTTACAATGAGACTTTCAGTAATTCCGAAATCATTTCACCTGCAGCGCATGTTTTATTGTCGTTAAACCTATTTATATCCCTTAACAGTTGTATGATTGCTGTGCTTCATGAGTCCATCAACATACAGCAACTTGTTTTTAGGGTATTTCTAATGTTGTCTATGTTTTTTTTGATACAACAGGTCAGCTTTAGATTGAGCTCTTTTTTTCTTCAAAACTCAGATTTGAGAAGAAACATGTCTGTTATCACACATCAGATATGGAATTTTTTAGGGTTGATTGTTCTTCTTTTGGCTTTATTTATTTTGTTGAACGAACAACATACTCAAGCTTTTACATTTATAATATATTTCACATTATTTTTACTACCGTTTGCTCGGATTGTAAAGGGCTTAATATATGCAAAATCAAATAATTACGGTTGGTTATATATAATTTTGTATCTTTGCACCCTCGAAATACTTCCTCTAGTTGTTTTAGTGAAGGTTTTCAGAGAATTATTTTAATGAATTACAGATTTTAATAAAATAGTTTTGGCGATAAAAACAATACTTGTCTCTCAACCTAAACCTCAAAGTAACCGCTCACCTTATTTTGACCTGGCAGAAAGACAAAAACTTAAAATAGACTTTATTCCTTTTATAAAAGTTGAAGGAGTAAGCCCGAAAGAATTTAGAGATCAAAGGGTAAATCTTGGTGATTTTACAGGAGTCCTTCTCACTTCAAAAGTAGCTGCAGATCATTTTTTTAGAATGGCAGAGGCTACACGATTTGAGGTGCCAGACTCAATGAAATATTTTTGTATTTCTGAGGCTGTTGCTCTTTACTTACAGAAGTTTGTGGCGTACAGAAAAAGAAAAATCTTTTTTGGCAATCAAAATATCCACGACTTAGTAGACGTACTTAAAAAGCACAAGGCTGAAAATATTTTATTGCCTTGCACAGATATTTTGAGAGATGTGATACCGAATACATTAGAAGAGAACAACATTCAGTTTACAAAATCAGTATTGTATCGTACGGTTGCTGCGGATCTATCAGATTTGGAAAATGTTTTTTATGATGTCCTGGTGTTCTTTAGCCCTGGAGGAATAGAATCACTCATTAAAAACTTTCCTGACTTTAAGCAAAACAACACGTTAATTGCAACTTTTGGAGCAACAACTGCTACAGCGGCGATAAAAAATGGTTTGAAGCCGAACATTAGGGCTCCTCATCCAAAAGCTCCCTCTATGGTTGGTGCATTAGAGTATTTCATAAAGGACACGACTAAGCAAGCGAATTCATAATCTCTTTTATTACAGCAGTCATTCCCTCTACAGCCTTTAGGTTTATTAGTGTAAAACTTGTTGGACTGCTAATTTCTTCTGATTTTGGGTCTATGATCCATTTTTTAGCATTTTCAGGACAACACATTATGAGGTTTGCTGCAGGATACACGTTTAGTGATGAGCCGATTACAACAAAATGAGTGGCTTCATTAACAAGACTTACTGCTTTTTCCATCATGGGCACATCTTCACCAAACCATACGACATGTGGTCTTAATCTATAACCATCAGTACACAGGTCTTTTTCAGTAAGCTTATCACCATTAATACGATAATAATTCCTTTCTTGATTTGGCCCTGAAGATTTAGCGTATCGAATATTTCCATGAAGATGTAATACCCGACTTGACCCAGCTCTTTCATGAAGGTCGTCAATGTTTTGTGTAACTATTTGTACATCAGCATGTTTTTGTAAATCAGCGATGGCATAATGAGCAGCATTAGGCTTTGCTTCTATGATCTGCTTTCGTCGTTGATTATAGAACCCACTAACCAAATCTGGGTTTTTTTTCCACGCTTGCGGAGTAGCAACATCTTGTATGTTGTAGTTTTCCCATAAACCGTTTGAATCTCGGAATGTTTTTATCCCACTTTCAGCACTCATTCCTGCTCCAGAAAAAACAACTATTTTATTGTTCATACTAATTTGTTTAATGATTTCGTAAATTCAGAATTATGTTATAAATTTACAACACTAAAAAAAAACAAATAATGAAAAAAATTCTACTATCAGCAATTCTTTGTTCGTCTCTTTTTGCGAGCAAGTCTATTGCACAACTTCCTGACGGAAGTATCGCCCCGGACTTTACAACGACAGATGTAAACGGGAACACTCACAATTTATATGATTATCTTGACCAAGGATATACCGTGGTTATGGATATTAGTGCTACTTGGTGTGGCCCATGTTGGAACTATCACACTGGAGGAGCTCTTGAAGATCTTTGGGCTAATCATGGTCCTGCAGGTGAGCCAGGGGTTTCAGCAAGTACTACTGATGATGTAGTTGTTTTATGGTTTGAAGGAGATGCGGGTACAGCATTAAGCGAACTTGAAAACAGTTCTCTAGGTAACTGGTTAATGCCAAACGGTCAGTCAGTTGACTTTCCTATGTGTAACGACGACAATATTGCGCAGCTTTATCAATTGCCTTATTGGCCAATCATTTATACCATTTGTCCGAATAGAATCTTAAAAGAGTCAGGTCAGCTTTCTGCAACTGCTCACTATTCTGGAACGGCAAACTGCGAATCTGCAAGTGGCGCTAATAACGGATCTTTATTAGCTTATACAGGAGAAACCATTACATGTGGAGAGCCTGTAGCAATGAGTGTAAATCTTCAAAATATGGGAACAGGTGCATTAACTTCAGCGACAATTGAAGTGATGGATGGTGCAACATCAGTTTTGTCTTACAACTGGTCTGGTAACCTTGCTACGTATGAAATGGAAAGTGTTAGTTTAGGAACAGTATCACCTACGGCAACTACAACATATTCAATAGAGTTATCAGCAGATGACAATGCCTCAGATAATACGTTATCAGCAACGATTAATACTGCTCAAGAAACAGCTGTATCAATTACTGTAGAAGTGTTGACTGACACATATGCTGATGAGGTTTGGATGGAATTAACCAATTCAAGCGGTACAGTTGTATGGTCAGAAGGAAACGAAAATGTACAAGGAAACTATGGAACGGGTCAATTCCCACCTCCTGCAGATCCAACAAGTCCTTTAGCAAACTCTACGAGTTATAGCTGGCCAGTTACTTTGCCTGCAGTTGATTGTTATACTTTCACAATCTATGACTACTATGGAGACGGTCTTCAAGAAGGTGGTGGTGGAAGCTGGTCTGTTAAAGATAACAACGGAAACGTTATTCTTTCAGAATCAGCAGTGAATTATGGAGCTATGGATGCAGGATTGGTTAAAAACACAGTAGCGTCACTTGAAGAAATGACTGCTCAGAATGTTGAGGTTTATCCTAACCCAGCAACTGATGTTGTGAATATTTCTTTCGAGAACACGAATGACACATACATTTCAATTATGGATCTTCAAGGAAGAGTATTGGGAACTCAAGTTGCTTCAGGAGCAAATGGAACTCAAGTTGTTTCTTTCTCAACTGAAGGTTTTGCAAAAGGAACTTATGTTGTTTCTGTTAAAACAAACGGTTTAACTTCAAATTCAAATGTTGTGATTAAGTAATCGCAAACATGTTTAATATTTAAGGGCGCTACGGCGCCCTTTTTTTTTACCCTTAATTAAAAGGAATAGTAAGTTAGAATAGACGAAAAGAAATATCTGACAAATTGACTCTCGAAATTAAAACCTTCCGAATGATAAACCTGATATTATTAGTTCCGAAAGAGAACGATTCGCAAATTAGAAACATTCCCTGTGAACATAACCCCTATGGACGTAGTTGATTTAATGCTACATGTCTGGCTTTAAAGTAACAACGAATGTACTGTCATGGAGAACTTTTATACGCTAGAATATCCAAAGATTATTTTTTCCTCTTCTTTTTCATGTTTTGAATTTTATCACCGCGCCTAATGGGCTTTTTAAACTTCTCTTTTAAGGTTTTATTATAGCTCTTCTTTTCGGTTTTTGCCTTGCTGTTTTTGGCTGACTTTGCATGAAACGATGCGCCAGATTCCGTCATCGAGTTTTTATCAGATATATTGATTTCGTCGATTGGCTTTTCCTTTTCGTCAGCAATGAGCTGGTGACTTATTTCTACTTCTTGAGGGATTTTACTTAATGGAATCGTATAATTCATTAAACCCTCTATGGCTTCTTTTAAAACCAGTTCCTTTTCGGTGTAAAAAAGAATGGCCCTTCCTTGCTGCTTGGCACGACCGGTTCGTCCAATTCGGTGGATATAATTCTCGGGGTAGAAAGGCGTATTAAAGCTGATTACGGTAGTGATTTTTTCAATGTCAATTCCTCGAGCAATAACATCTGTTGCAATTAGAATTCTGCTTATACCCTTGGCGAAACTCTCAATCGATTTTGTTCGGTGATTTTGCTCTTTGCCTGAGTGAATAACAGAAATTTCAGATTCGGAATTTAAGATTTCAAACAAGCAGTCAGCATGCGCTTTTGTACCTACAAAAACCAAGACTTTACTGTATTCTATTTTATCTTCTAATAAATGTTTTAGCAAGTTTGCTTTTGTATAAAAATTAGGAACGGCATAACACTCCTGACTAATATTATCTAGAGGTGTACCGCTAATGGAAATCGTTTTCTTAACGGGGTTAATTAGAAAACCATCTGTCAATTCATCGACATAACTCGTCATTGTAGCCGAGAAGAGAATGTTTTGCCGTTTTGTAGGGAGGTGCTCAAAAATGTTTTTCAATTGTGTTTTGTAGCCAAAATCTAGCATAATATCTACTTCATCAATCACCAGCTTTTTGATAGACTTTAGTCGCAAGATATTGCTAAGTGCCAAATCATATAATCGCCTTGGAGTACCCACGATGATATCAACCCCTTGAGTAAGGGCTTGCTTCTGCGCAATGATGTTATTGCTTCCCCCATAAACACCCAGCACTCTTACGCTGAGGTAGGGTGTTAATATTTCAACTTGCTCTACTATTTGAATGACGAGCTCTCTAGTAGGAGCAAGGATCAAGACTCTTGGCTGCAGCTGGTTTGAATAAGGCAAGTCCTGTATTATAGGGAGCAGGTACGCGATTGTTTTCCCCGTACCCGTCTGTGCAATACCCACAAAATCGGAGCCCCCAAGAATCGTTGAATAAGATGCTTGCTGAATGGGAGTAGGTTTTTCAAACCCTAATTCGTCAATCGCTTTTCGCAATTGCTTTTTGATATTAAAATCTTCGAAAGTATTCATTGTTTAAAGTAATTAAGAAAAATCCTTAAGTCAATTCATTTGCATCAATTATACTTGAGTACATGTCTTAGCTGGCCATCAAATTGATTCTACAAATTCAAAAAACACCTTTTTATGCAATTCTAAATTCATTGTAGGTGATAGTGCAACACGGGCAATATAATCTTTATCTCCTTCTTTTGTCGTCCCCTGAGTTGATGTTGCAGGAATGGTCCAATAACAGCCTTTCAGTTGACCATAGCTTACACAATACTTGCTTTCATTTGGAATGTTCTTGATCATTAAATTAATGAGCTTTAGGTTTAATCGACGTTTATAATTTTCTCTCTCTTCATCGGTTTCTCCCTTTGTAGGAAGGTCTAATGAGAAAACAGAGGGAGTAAAACCCTTTTTTGCCAATGCTTCAGAAACAAAGTTAATTTTAGCCTCAGGTAGTGTCTCTTTTATATAGTTTACAAATTCTCGAGTATTGGCGTAAGCATCGCTAATTCGTTGGTTCATTGAGGGCAATTGTTTTGCCAATATTTCATATTGAAGCGCAGTTGCTTCGTTATCGCAAATGTGAAGGTGATGTTCGATTTTTTTCATTAAAGGGCTTGCGTTTACATTAGCAACACAGTATCCAGCTGTACACCTCCCCCCACTTGGGAATTTAGACCCGCTTGCATATGAAATGGCACGAACATTAGACAGCACAGCCCCCTCTCCTAAAAAGTTGATGTTCGGGCAAAAGGTTTGATCGAGAATAAAGACAGGAGAAATTGCATTGTCGCCATTTTTCGTTACTCTTTTTTTGCCTAATGCTTTTTGTAGCATGATTAAGTCGGGAACTTCTACCCTTGGGTTTGTAGGTATTTCAGCAATAATGTACGGAATGGCATCTTCAGCTGCAATATTTTGTAGAACAGCATCAACACTTTTAACCATGTCATTTCCGTCATCAACGGGTAAGTCAAGAACTTCAACACCAGAGACTGCTGTCGCTACCCGCCGAGCCTGATCATTTGTTCCACCGTAACAGTTTGGCGGTACAATAATTTTAATGGCTTTGCCAGGATGTTTTTCAACCGCATCATTTATTAAGCCCATCAATAATGCATATTGAATTGAGAGTCCGCTTGATGCAATGATGGGGGTACATGTTGTTGATGTAATCTCTTTAATTGAATTCAAAACGGATGCTTTGTTTTCTTTCTTCTTTGAAGCAATCTCTTTTCTTTCGTGCTCTCCAGAAACATTTTTTAGGGCGACAAGAGCATTTGCCGGTGTCATTGCTATAGTTTCTCTTCTGCGAACATGTTGAATCTCTGAAATGTATTCTTCATTTTGATCATTGACCATGATTATACTTCCCAGGTCTTCATCAATATGAATTAAGAAATCAATGTTTTCATTAAGCTCATTAAATGGAATACTTTCATTTTGAGAGATGAAAACGGAGCTACTTAAGCTCTTTTTAACATCAGCCGATGAAGAAACCCTGTTTAACTCAAAACGATACCCGTAAACGGCTTTAAGTGATTCAAAATCCAACACTTGGGGGAGTTTTCCGGTGAAGTTGATTTGAGTTGTCCTTCCTTCAAGGGCATTTTTTCTAAGAACGGCTAAAAGAGGCATTGTTTTAGATGAAAAACAGATGATATTATTCGAAGAGAGATTCATTTGTTTTCCAATATACCATTCGAGTATACAAGACAATGGGTGGCCCAATCGGATGTAATCAAAAGCGGTTGGAAGATTCCCTAATGAAGCCGTATCGCATACATCTTTTTCAAATAAAGCTTCAAATTGAGCCAAGAACTGATTTTTAGCTTGAGACTCGTCATAAATATCTAAGCGATGCGTGGTCAAGTTAATCCAGTCCTTTGGCACATTTTTTAGTATATCCTTAATATAATTGTGTGTTTTTCCGTCTTCCATTTTATTCGCCTGTATAAGCCGGCAAGATACATTTTTTAGAATTTTTAGGAAAGCATTACAGGATGTTTTGATCTTTTTTATCAATCGCAAAAGATAAATAGCGTTTTCCTATATTGTTCTCGAATTCAAATAAGAAGTATCCATGAAGATCCAATTATTTCTACTAATTAACGCACTGATTATAACAATGAGTGCTTTTGGTCAAAATAATGCTGCTAAGAAAACACCCAATCATAAAGGTTTAGGCCATGGTTATGAATTTGAAAACAATGGAAAGCAGACTGGCGCTCCAAAAATGAAGAATATCTTTAAAAAAGACACTTCATTAAAAAACGTGAGCATTTCAAATGAGGCCCGTTTAAGGCCGGCTTTTGTTTCTAATATGAAGTATTTAAATCGGAAGGGGTCGGCACTGGCGTCCCCTTTAAGCCGTCCAAAATATAACTATGAAAGTATAAGAAAAGTTAATCAGTATCTGAAGAACAAGAACCTTGATTCATTAGATGTGTCAAGCTTAGAGCTTCAAAAAATATGGGGTGAAGATTCCTGTGGGAATGTATTCTTTACGAGCTATTATACCCCAATTATAGAAGTGAGTTTAACTCAAGACAGTATTTACAAGTACCCTATTTATAAAAAGCCGAGCTCTATTTATTTACAAAAGCTAACAAGGAGTCAAATAGACAAAAAGCAGATGCTTAAGAACAAGAGTTTAGAAATAGGATACGCAAAAGATTACTGGGATGTCTATTCAATGCAGGTCCAGGGTTCTGGCTATGTTGAATTCGAGGATGGAACCAGGAAATTGTATGCGTATGGAGGAAATAATGGCAAAGCTTATTCTAGTGTTGGCAAGCATCTTACGGATCTAGATTATATTTCAAAAGAGGATATTTCGATGCAATCTATTCGGGATTGGTTCGATGAAAACCCCGACAGTTTGGACATTTTAATGAAAAATGCTTCTTATGTTTATTTTAAGGAGACGAATAAACAACCAAGGGGAGCGGCAAATGTTCCCTTAGTTGATTTTGTTTCTGTCGCATGTGACTTCAACTATTTGCCAAAAGGAGCTCTTCTTCTTGGAGAAATTCCCGTTTTAGACGGAGAGGGCAGCTTTCTTGGTCATGAGTATAGAATACTCATGGTTCACGATACCGGAGGAGCCATTAAGGGGCCGGGTCATGTGGATCTGTATGCGGGAGTTGGGCCGTCTGCAGGAAAATATGCGGGAAAGATGAAGCATTATGGTCGACTTTGGTTGATCTTGCCTTAATAAGAAATAAATCGAGCCGTTCCATCAACCTCTGTTCTCGTATTTTTCCTTAATACTTTGTTTATGATTGAATAGATTTTCAGGATCGTAAGACTTTTTAATGTATTGAAGTCTTTCATAATGTTCGCCATAGTATGCCTCTTCCCAATCCTTAAACCCCAAGTTCGGGTAATTCCTGTATTGTTTTCGAATCCCGTTTTCGTAGAGTAGGTCTTGAATTTCATCAAACGCCTGAAGTCGTTCGGTAGGGTCTTTTTTCTCATCCCAATAGAATTGTAATTCTGATAAATATGGAGATGATCTATGTGGATAGCAGGACTCGTTCTCAAATTCAGGATTGTTTATATTGCCTCCAAGCGTATTGATTTGATAGATGAGGCCTCGTTTTTTAAATACAATGTCAAGTACTTGATCTATACTTGTGGCGATGGTTTCATAACCTTCATAATACCCGGCGGAAGCATTTTTAAAGTATATGGGATATTCAATTCCGTAATAGGTCCTTAGGGATTCTGCGAGGTTTTTGGGTGTTCCGAGAGATACGTCGTCACAAAGTTCAGAAAAGGCATCGACCATGTTCTCTAATGCTTCATTATTGGGGCCATAATTGGTGATTAGTAAAACCAACGTTTTGTAATTCAATACAAATGCGGCAAAGCAGGATTCAGGTAGTTTTTGGGAGTACTTGAAATAAGCCTGAAGCAATTCCTTGGCCCTTGGCTTGTCAAGCTTATATGCTTTAAATCGATGACGCGTAAATGTCTTCGGGGCAGTCTGTGTTTTAAAGGTAAAAGAGCTCACAACACCAAAGTTCCCATTTCCTCCTCCTTTTAATGCCCACATTAGCTCATCTTTTTGTCTCACCTCATGAATTTCACCCATACCATCAACAAATGTGGCCTCCATTAAAGAGTCACAAGTCAGTCCGTATTT
>Ga0257121_1002173_pt1 | contig 14097 bp, 16 predicted proteins | sample SI106_100metaG_FD_190180 | JGI IMG/M metagenome (GOLD analysis project Ga0257121, IMG submission 190180) | Marine microbial communities from Saanich Inlet, British Columbia, Canada - SI106_100 | ecosystem: Environmental > Aquatic > Marine > Inlet | place: Canada: British Columbia | collected... | reverse complement strand
GTAATCATAAAATAAAGTACCCCTAATATCACTAGGTGTAACTAGTCTTCCACCACCCCAAGATCCCTTGTAAGTTCCGTTTTCAATTATTAATATACCATGAGAAGCTAGATTATTAGCACCACCTAAACTTCCTGCGTTTTGATGTGACCAATATAATCCATAAGCACCGGTTACACTGGTACCACCATCGTTAATCTTATATGCGGCACCCATATTAAATATGGTTTGTATTCTACTAGCTGAATATAACCCCGTTACCCCAGTACCATAATTACCAAAAAGAAGTCCATTTGTTGTTTGGAGGGAATTTGAAGTTATAGTATTAAAATGAGAGTTACTAGCCCCATCAATATAGTAACCTGTGTTATTTGAATCGTAGAATATTGGAGCTCTACAGTCTTGTGTTACTGTTAAAATTGCTGACCCACCATCAAGTTGCGTTACTGTTAAAGTATTCGCTGCTGTAGCTCGTATACCTGTTAAATTACCATAAGTAGAATTATAAGAACCAAAAAAGCCATTAGCACTTTCATAAGCTAAATAAGCGCCATCTACTAAAACAGAACCTTGACCACTTTTGGATAAAACAACAAACTCAGAACCGCCAGTCATTGATAAACCAGTTTCTCGTGTGTAACCATAACTTCCTAAATCTCCATACCAAGTACCTGTACCTAACCCGGCCCAACTAGTTAAATTATGACTATTATACATTTTAGCCCATCCAGAACCTGATCCACCATTAGCCCACCAGCCTCGTATATAACAATATGCTGGGTTACCAGCACCCACCGCCATTTGATAACCGTGATGGTAGGTGCTACTTGATGTGTAATGCAAAACTTGATGGCCATTCCAATGAGAAGTCTCTGAGCTTGGTTGATTAGCTGGACTAGACCAAGTATCAAAAAACCCCGAGCCATAAGTTAGTAAGGTATTAAAATCGACTGCACCCCAACCCATGGCTCCAGTGTGATAGGCAGAGCTAGTACTACTTGAATTACGATCATAAGTGGTAAGTGCTGATAAGCCTAATTTACGTCTAGATGCTGCGGAATTCCAATCTGTTCCATCTAATAAGTTTGAGTCTGCCGATGTACCTGAAGCTGTTATATAAGCCGCTCCATTTGTAAGTTGGTTGTTATTAGTGATGTAATTCGCATTAGTTGCCCCTGTATATCCTAAAGTTGCTAATGACGGTTTATTACCAGCGTGGTATATTTCATATGAAGCAGCACCCATAGACCAACCACCAACAGATAGTTTATTTGTCCCTCCGTCTAAACCAAAATAGCATGCAAAATCACCACCAACATGAAACGCCATAAAAGCATCAACACCACCTCCATTATTATATACCTCAAGGCAACCTAAAGATCCAGTTGTTGTAGCTATAGTGTCCCAGCTATTGGTATTATTAGCCGCAAATGACGCTCTGCCTCCAAAACTTGAGAGATTGAATACTGATTCTGACGCTGGATCTGTATAATAAGCTGTGTTACCTGAATCGTAGAAAATTGGGGCTCTAAAACTACCAGCAGCAGTAGCTAATCCTGAATCACTTACAGAGAATTCTACGGTAGTCCAACCTGAATCAACAACTTCAAAACTTCTTCCTGCTCCACCTCCTAATTGAACAGTGAAACATCCCGCAGATCTATCTGAAGCTCTACCTATCCAAGCTTCTCCAGTATTATTTTGTGAATTTGTAAATGTACCAACTTGTATTCTACCTTGTAAATTTGCAGAAATTCCATTTGCTCCATTAGAAGGATCAACATAATAAGCTGTATTAGCTGAATCATAGAATATTGGTCCTTGGAATTTTGTTGAAGCGTGATATTCATTAAAATATGCTTGATTAAACATTGTGCCAGCCGCGCCAACATCATATGAATTACCAACATTGGCATAAATATGATTAGCTGTAACATTCCCTGAAAAAGTTGCATTTTTATCTACTCCTAATATTAATGAGTTTGTTGCTGTACCACCATTCGATAACTGTCTAAAAGCAATTACACCATATTGTGCTGCAGTTCCACCTGTATAAGAACTACCAAAATAAGCTGTACCTGAACTTTGACCATAATCCATAAAAGCAAATTGACCAAAAGAATCTGGTCTATGTACTCTTATACCACTAGCACCCACACCCAAACCTGTTGCTCCCAAGATAGTAAGGGGTGCGTCAGGAGTAATCGTCCCGATTCCAATCGCGCCCGTATCCCTTTTTATAGTTAAAGCACTCACCCCCACTGCACTATTTGCGTGTCGGATTATATGTAGAAAACCACCATCATCATTTACAATATCAAAACCATAATTAGCAGAAGCATCTGCTAACCGAATAGTCTGGTCTCCGGTTGAGTTCAATATAGCTAGAGTGTTTCCACCAGAAGTACTGTAGCTACCAATTGTAACATTACCTGCTAACAATGAACTTGCACTTGGATTTACATAATATGCGGTATTATCTACATCTATAAAATTTGTGGCTTTTACTGTTGTTCTAAACGTTGCACCAGCTGTTTCATTTAATGCTAATTCTAAATGAGCAGCACTCGAAGCCCCACCGGTATAAAATCTCATATGATCACCGCTATGATTATATACTATTTGACCAGATTGAACTCCATTGTCTTGGAAATTTAATGCCCCGCTTCTATTTGCAGCAGCACTATTAAATACTACTGTTGGATCACCACCAGTTGTTGATTTAAGAGTTATTTTTGCATCACCACTACCGGTGTTTGTTCTATTTATATCTCCTGAAAAAGTTGTAATACCTGCGGTAGTCATCTCCATTATGTTTGAAGAATTATGTCTTATACTAAACAAATAAGAACTTGCAGCTGGATATCTAACCAACGACCATTGACCAGCGCCGGTTCCACTTGTGCCGCTAACTGCACCAAGAATTAAACTTGAATAACCATTAGAACCAGGAAACATTCTAATGTTTTCATTATAACTACTACCGCTTGATATTTGAACCGTACTAAAAGTTACATCACTAGAAAATGTTGTTGCATTAGCTACTGTACCACCAGTAAAGTTTGCTGTTGCAGCTTCCCAAGCAACACCACTACCCGTTGATGTTAATACTTGACCATCACTACCTTGAGCACCACCAATTTTATAATTAGCAGCATCCACCCAACCAGTTGTGCTATAATATGTTGTTTGAAAATTATGTACTGTAGTAGAAGCAGCTCTCATTGCAAGTATTTGCCCAGCGCCACCAGTGGATGTTCTACCTAATTGCATTGCTGTACTATCTGAAGATACTTGAATTTCAGGAACTGTTGTTGAATATTTTAATCCTATACCTGTCTGATCTGCGAAACCTGATGCTGGGTTTGTAACAGTATTACCCATGTAAATACTATCTGTAAAAGTTGCTGAATCTGCAGTAATAATTTGTCTCCAACTACCCCAAGTACCATTTCCAGTACCATTTCCTCTTCTAACGTATAAATCAGCATTTGTACCATCTGCACCTATTGCGATTTGAGTAGTATAAAACGATGCACCGGTTGCATATGGTGCCATACTCATAATTCCAAGCCAAGAACTACCAGTACCTGGATTATTCATAGTAGGTTTAGACTTAAATTCTAAATTAAATGTTCTTCCATAACTAGCAGGATATACAGTTGTTGATCTACCAGGTGTTGGGAATGTACCACTTCGAGATGTTAATTCTGTACCATCCGCGAACGTTAAAGCGTTATAATAAGCGAATTTGTTACTATCAAGATTATCTAATAAATTAGCATTAGATGCTGTACCTGTAAATGCTGTAGCTGTAACTGTACCTGAAAAAAGTCCATTACCCGAAGCATCTACCGTAAATACATCTGTACCACCACCAGTACCGGTTGTGTTTACTGCAAATTTTCCTCCAGAACCAGAAGAAATCCCTGCTTTTACCCAACCAGGTTTACTTGCGTGAGCATGTGAATATAATATAAGTCCTCCACCGTATCCAGCCGATCCTGCACCTGCTTGAATAGTAAGTGACCCTGTTCCTGTATTTGTGTTATTTGTGTATATCCATTGATTAGCCGCACTTGCTGTAGATGGTAATATAAATCTAGTTCCACTTACATGCCCTGCAAAAGTTGCATTTAATCCTGAATCTAACGTTAAAGAAGCGGCACCATCATTAGTAGCAAATGTCATAGCATTTGAACTGTGTAAATATTTTATTTGACCTAAATTATTAGCACCAGAATCCCCAAAATAAATACCACCATCTGAAGATGTACCTGAGAATATTGTTATTCCTGTGTGTGCAGAACCTTCAATAATTAAATTATCGAAATTAGTATTAGCGGTTAATGTAGATGTACCTGTCCTAATATCTCCTGTTGATGTGATTGATGTTGCGGCGAAATGCCTAGCTGAAGAAATGGCAGAGGTTCCACTTATAGATAAAGCGTCACCTACGATATTTATACCGGTTAAAAATTTTGCCATATTATATATTTTATTTTATTATGCTACCTTAAAGCAAAGCACTCTGTAAGTATGTCCGGACGCTGGTGCTGTAGCAAATTTTATTTTACACTGTGTTGTTGAATGTCTTTCTGTTTCAGCATATACCGTGTCACCATCGTAATCTGTATCCGATGCATAAGAACAAACAACTTGTATTATAACATCATTTACCGCAGCTGCAGTAAATCCATATGTTATTGTAAATTCTGTTGCACTAGCATCACCAGTTATTGTGTGGGCACTAGATCTAGCATCAATTAGTGTACCAACTTCTGCGGCTGTTTGTGCTGCATTAGCAGTAGTTGTGGTAGATGTTAATACTGCATCTCTAGCCGCTATATCAATACCATCCACTGTTCCTGTAACTCCAATGTTACCTGTGACATTTAATGGTTTATTCATGTCCCAACTTGTGGTAGCATGCGTATATATTAATGTTGCACTTGCACCACCTATTGTAATACCAGCGCCGTTTGCTGCAGCTGAATCTGCTGCATCAGTCGCTATACTAAAGTTAAGATCATCTATTGATACTGTTGTAGAGTTTATAGTTGTGGTTGTACCATCAACTTGTAAGTTACCAGCTATAACAACTGTACCTGTGTTATCAGCGTGTGTTGCTGGATCAATCGTAAAGGTTGCTGGTCCTCTTAAATATCCTGTTGTTGTTATATTACCAGAAGCTATAGTTCCAACTGAAACGTTTGGTGTACCTGATAAATTAGCTGCAGTTCCTGAAGTGTTTTGATTACCTGCCGCATTTACACCAGGTAAATTAATTGCAGCTGATCCATTAAAGCTAACTCCACCAATTGTTCTTGCTGTTGCTAAAACAGTTGCGGATGCTGCTAGTGTTGCAGTGGCTGCTAGTCCACTAGTATTTTGATTACCCGCGGTATTAACGCCCGGTAAGTCTATATTAGCTGAACCATTAAATGATACACCACCAATTGTTCTTGGTGTTGTTAATGTAGCGGCTGAACCAGTTGTATTTTGGTTAAGCGTAGCAATTGTAGCATCTATAGCACCATCCCCAGCATCATCATAAACGAATGATATACCACTATGTGATCCATTTGTAACAAGTTGCCCAGCAACTATATCTTGTACGTCTTCTGTGCCAACAGCAGAAGCTATTGTTACAGCACCAGCAGATTCTGTTATTGTAATATTTGTACCAGCTGTGAAAGCTAATGTTTCAGATGTACTTAATGTATTACCACCTGCTGTAACCGGTCTCCATGTATTGGCATCAAGACCTGTTAATGAGACCCAAGCGGATCCATTGTAATACTGTACTGTATTTGTACCTGTATCATATATTATTTTACCTTCTACGTTCGAAGCGGAACCAGTGGTAGTTGTATGAAGTATCGCGTTTTGTAATTCCGATACACTTCGTAAATCTAAATGGTTTAAAATAGGGATTGCCATAGTTTTTTTAGTTTAAGTATGCATAACCACTTTCCGCGGCTGCTAAAGTTATTGTTATTGTATTTTCGTTTGTATATGTAACACCAGCAAAAGCACCGACATTAGTATATATATTATCACTACTTGAAAATTTTAAACTAACACTAGGAAATTTTCCTAAGTTATGGTTAATTGTCCAAGTTGTTGATGAACTGTTTTGGTGATGTGTAACTGTTCTACCACTCCCACCACCGAATGCCATTATAGAATAATATCTATCTGCTATGAAAGAACCATTAGCACTTTCTTTATTTGTTAATGTTATAGTGTAATTATCACTTCCAGAAACAGCAGCTATTACATCAGCTGTGAATATACCATAATTATTTTGATTATCAGTATCAATTATTATAATATCTTTATTTTCTAAAGTTGTTAATATATTTTCTATAGAATCTGATGGTTCATCAAATATATATTTACTAACTAATAATGAAGTTAAATTAGCAAAAGTTACACCACTTGAAAAAGTAGGTACTACTTTACCAGTTATTGGTGATGATGCAACAGCATCATATTTCCAAACAAATTGCGCAGCTACTCCAGCTGCGTTTGTATGTTTAAGAAAATCACTTATACTTGCTAATGAAAAGTTTTTAGTTGCACCACCAAAATTGGAACCTAATAGTTTATCTGTTTTTTCAACTGAAGTATCTGGTGTATAATTACTTATTCTAGACATTGTTTATTTTTTGTTTCTAATAGATTGGAACTTTTCAGCACCACGAGAACCAAAATAAGCTACATATACAGTAACTAAAAGTGATTTTAATAAATCAACCCAACTACTATTAACAGCGAAATCAATTTCGAAACTGTCTAATAGTATCAATATAATCATTGATATTGTTAAAAATATCAAAGCAAGTGGGCGTGTATTTTTACTAAGCCACGAATCTGATTTCATGTCGCTTTCCCAGCGTTTACTTATCTCTTGCATTTCCACCATATCTTGTTCTAAAAGCTTCATTGCTTTTTCTTTATCTTCTGGTGGTAGCGTATTATCTTTTGATATAAGATTTTTAACTACACCAAATACACCGTTATCTGGTAATATATTACCAACGGCTCCAAGAATGTTTGGGGCTGTTTTACCTAAAAACTTCCCCACTTTAGTTTCAGAGAATTTTTTCTTTGCCATTATTTTATCCTTTAAATTTCATGCCTTTCATCTTAAAGGACTTACTATTACCTATTTTTATTTTTTCTGGATGGTAGACCGCTGCTGGAACTGGATTAGCCGCGGTAGCTGTCATAGACTCCCACATTTTATTACCTTCAACTTCTTCAGTTTTTCCAGTTTCAGTATTGTAAAACGTTTGTGGTACAGCATCTTTGTCTTTATTCCAATTTACATATCCAGTAGTAGGATCTGTTGTTTCTTTTTTATCAAGTGTCCCACCTGTTGCTTTACCTCCAACACCTTTATTGTCCAAACCATATCTAAATATATCAGTACCTGATCCTTCTGGTCTTGTTTCTTTTAATCTTTGTTGAATTGTATCATCTACAGCAATATTTTCAGCATATCTATTATCTACAAATCCTTCTTCACCTGGTTTAGGTCCTGTATAATCACTACCACCATATTCATTTTTTTGCTCTGATTTCCTTTTAAAACCTAAAAATCCTTTACCATCCCTTGATTTCCTTAATTTTTTTAATTGTTTTATTCGATTTTTATCGAACTTATTAAGTGCCCTTGTATTTTGCCTCATATCCCAAGCATTGGAAACATACGCATCTGGTTTTCCTTCTTCAACTGTTTCTGTACCCGGTACTGTTTCTTTATTTAATACAAACTCATTACTTTCAGGCACTGCTTTAACTTCTTTTACTTCTGGAATTGCATCACTTCCACTTGTACCATACAAAGGATCTGCTTCAGCCGCTACTTTAAATGATTCAAAATCTGGGTATTTAGTTTTATCAGCATTTTTATATGCGTCAACAAGACTTGTTTTAGGTACTGCAGGTTTACCTTTAACACCTTTTACACCTTTCACTGCTGGTATATTTTTTAAAACTCCTTGTTGTCCTTTTTCGTTATAAACTCCTTCTGTATGAGTGTGTTTATCTGGTTGTGTACTTGGTTTATCAGGACCAAAACCATGACCTTTATCTTTAGCTGGAGAGTACATAGCCGGTGTCTCAGGCATAAGAGTTGACTTTTTCTCTTCTTCATCAGTATTTATTGGAGGGGGAGGAGTATTTATTGGAGTATCCATGCCAAATGATTTTGGCATTTCTTCATTACCGCCTCCACCACCGTTAGTGTTTGTCTCAGATGGTTTTGATTGTTCTTCAGATTCCTTAGTATTTTTATCATTTGTTGAACCTGTTGATGGAGTATTAACTATTGGAGGAGCACCCGCCACCGCTCTTAATGTAGCTGTTGTTTGATCATACTTATTACCTTTTGAGGCATTAACTATATCTTTGTTCATTTTTTTAGCTGGAGCAACAGCGCTAGTTTTACTCGTTATTGGAATTGAATTACCCATAATATTCGTTTTTAGTTTTAGTTTTGTTATATAAAGAATTAACACGCTCTTCAGCGTCTTTTTCCCAATCATGAGAACCTAATCCTTCTGTTATATCTTTTCTTATTGTTTCTTTACCTTTCCACCATATTGATTTTTTATCATAATCAAATAAAGCAACTGTGTTTTCATTTTCTTCTTTTGCAATTTTCCCACTTTTAGTATCCCAAAGTGTATTAAATTGATCTATGTGTGCATTTTCATGTGCTAATATATTCCTACCTTCTTCACTGTTCAAGTCTACAGATGGATCTATGAATATAGTTCCATCCTTATTAGCTTCACCTTGAACACCACCTTCAAGTTTTTTCCTGATAATTGGTGCGGATTCTTTATTAGCCTCCTCATCACTATCTTTAATACTATTAAATAACGTATCAGTGGATTTACCTAATTTAAAACCCATTTTAGCTATTAGTATTAGTGTTGGTATTAGTGTTGGTGACATTTACTTTGGTGCCGCCACCACCTTCTTCTTTACCACCTTTTCCACCCATCATACCCATTAGTCCTCCACCTTTTCCACCCATCATACCCATTAACTTTGGCGCCATTTTCATAACTGCAGGCCAAAATTTCCCTGGAGATCCAACCCCTGGTAATTTAGGTTCCACAACACCTTTGTTGTTAGCTATTCCTTTTAATTGATAAATGTTTGACGCTTTTGGTCCTTGTTTTCCCATAATTTATTGATTTATAGTTTTTTTAGTATCGTTAATAACTTTATTAACAACCTCTGTAGTTGGTTTAATTACTTTTTCATTAACAACTTTAGCAGTTTCTTTAACTTTGTTTACACCTCTACCAATTACTTCACCTACAGATGGATGCGCGGTGCCTTTTTCGTGTCTCGCTAAGTGTCCGGCGCCTACAGGTTTACCACTTCTTTTTGTTGTGTGTAGAGCTGGCGTTGGTGTGATCATACTGTTTGATATACCTAAATTTTGTGGTCCTACTCCTTTTGATCTCATAATTATCTATTTTTGTCTTTAATCATATCATCAATAGATTTATTATAAACCTTGTCGGTATATGATTTATTATTGTAAAAAATGTTTTTTTCTGAAGTAGGTATATCCTCTTCACCTAATAAGATTCTGTATATTCTGGATATAAGTTGACTGCATTTAAATGATGTTTTGAATATACTGTATTTGATTGTTGTTCTATTACGATGTCTCCACACATCGATCCAGCCATTGCGCCTGAGTCGCTCCCATCGGTTCTTATCCCATGAGTAAGTGTAAACACCATCTATAAAGTCATTACGTGTAAATCGCGATTTGCAATCTAAATAGACAAGTAATTCTAAATCGGCGTCTTTTAAGTCATAAGTTTTACACACCCATTTTCTAGTGAGCCTATAATACTTAAATAATCCCATGTCCCTTATATCTTGTGCTGATAACCTCATTCAACTAAAACTACGTCACCAATTGATATAATGTGATATAATTTCTCACCCCATGTAATACTATGTCCTTGGTGTTTATCGTAATGTATAATATCATTATCATTCACACCCTCTACTTTTGTACCAGCACTAATAACTTTAGCTTTCATGTACCTATTATCAGTATCTAATTTGTCTGTTAATTCCAAACCAGCGATACTTTTAGGTTTTTCTTTTATTTTCTCTACTACGATCCAGTAATTAATTGCTTTCATTGACCCGAACATTATTAATTACACAATCTGCAGAAATTATTGTGGTAACAACACTCACTGCATTTTTAAGAGCTGTTTTTGTTACTAAAACTGGATCAATTATACCATTTTTAATCATATTAACGTATTCACCGCTAGTAACATCTATTCCTACACCATCTTCTGTAGGTACTTTGTTAAATTCTAAACCTGCATTCACCAAAATTGTTGCATGTGGTGATGTTATTGACTCAATTAGTATTTTTTCACCAATATTGTCGGTTTTTATATTTTGTGCAGCGTTTAAAAGAGCAATTCCGCCACCTGGGACGATTCCTTCTTGTAAAGCAGCCTTAACTGCATAAATAGAATCTTCAACCCGATCTTTTTTCTCTTTTAATTCAATTTTAGAGTTAGCACCAACTCGTATTATACCAACAGAACCGGAAAGCATCGCTAACCGTTGTTGTAGCTTCTGTTTAAAGTAGTGTTTTTTCTCCTTTTTTATTTGATTTTGAACATCCTCTATCCTTTGTGTTAAATCCTTGTCAATAACACCAGTTGTAAGGACTGTAGTTCTGTTATCTGTGACAGATTTTACTACTTCACCCAAACAATCTGGCTGGATTAGATCTAAATCATCTCCGAGCTCTTCATTCACTACTTTAGCACCTGTTAAAAATGCTAAATCATCAATAGTTTCTTTTTTAGATGTAGCAAAACCAGGTGTATCAATTATATTTACTTTAATATTCCCTTTAACTTTATTCATTAGTAGAGCCGATTTAACTTGTTCATCAACTTCTGCTACTATGAGTAAAGATCTTTTTGTTTTTAATACATGTTCTAATATAGTTTGTATTTTCCTTATATTTGGTATAGGGGAAGATACTATTAAAACAAGGGGGTTTTCAAGTACACATACTTGCCTGTCTTTGTCTGTTACAAAATATGGGCTTGTTATACCCGAATCTATCTGAACTCCATCCACTATTTCAGCAAACGTTTTATTGGTTTCGCTTTCTTCCATTAAAACAATACCATCTTTACCAACTTTATTATATGCGTCTGCAATTATCTCACCTAATTCTTCGTCATTATTGCAACTAATCGTTGAAACGCTTTGTAGCATATCGCCAGATACTGCTTTACTATGTTTAGAAAGGTATTCCATAACCTTTTTACTTCCTGATTGAATTCCATTTTTTATGTCTCTTATTGATATGTCTTTATATTCTTCGTCATTAACTATATGTAGGAGTGATTGGGCAAGGACGATAGCCGTTGTGGTACCGTCACCTGCTTCTTTCACTGTGTTTTTAGCGGCTTCCTTTATAAGTGTAGCCCCTATGTTTTCAACCGGATCATGTAAGACTACAGATTCTGCTACTGTAACACCGTCCTTTGTAATGATAGGTTTTCCTAAAGCATCTTCGTATATAACACATTTACCAGATGCTCCTAGTGTAGACTTAACTGCTTTCGCTAGTTTATCAACACCAGTGATAATTTGACTCTTTGCGTCAGCGCCAAAATGTAATTCTTTGACATACTGACTAGGATTATTGTATTCCATTATATTAAATTATATTAAATTAAACTACTCCTATTTAAATGTTTTCACTACCTTGGGTCCTTTTAAGAACTCAATCTTCTTAGCGTAGTGCTCAACACTACCATCTATGGCAGATTCAGCACCCTCTAAGGTTTCTCTTCTGGTTACATCCAACCATTTACATTTGCATGATTCCCCATTTTCACATGAGTCTCCATCTTTGCAACAACTGCAATCGCACTTGTCTAAATGTTCTGTTTGGTAGAAACCGTTAGGTAATTGAACAATCCTCCAGTTTTTCTTTTCTGCAAGGTGTTTCCAAAGGTCTACTTGGTCTTCGGAGATTTGTGGTTGTGGTTGACTAGACCACGAATTAGTCTTGTAATAAAAATACGTCATTGTATTGGTATTTAGGTTAATATAAGATACTTGGGTAGCGGATCTTATTTACGCTTTATATTTTGGTTTACGATGTCTTATATTCTGTTGACCCTTCTTTCTTAGTTCCTTCACCTTCGTTTCCTCTGTTTGATTCAACAGAAACAAATCTTCCTCTCTTGTGGTCAAAATCTTTTCCTTTAGCTGCTGATGGGTTATTTCTAGCTTCCATTTGAGCATGGGCTTTCTTAGCTCTTCGAGCCGGTGTTTTAGCATATGCTAGATCCCTAGCTTTTTTAGCAGCACTAGCTGCACGTGATAATTTCTGCGCCATACACTTATAATTACATAGTATATAAAAAATTTAACAATGTGACACTAGCTAGTTACTAATTAATCCTATACTAGATATTATACCTAGTATAATATCATAAGGGGGAAAGGTGACACTAGCCCATTACTATATAACCTTTATAAGCAACTGTCACTAAAAAAATATATTAAATATTTAGAGGGGTTGTATTACCCCTCCTCCCCCAGCCAGCCGCCCATATGGAAAAGTCAAATGTTTTAGCCCAGTCCCGTCTGTTCTATCCGTTTCTCTGTATATCCTCCGTGTATAGCATCTACTCATCTCCTCTCTCTCTTCAGTCTCATCTATCTTTCTCCAATATATATTCACATATTGTCTCGTCTTCGTGTATAGCATTTCTCTCCTCCACCTCGTACAGTGTGTGTCATACTGTCATGACTAATTGTCATTGACATATTGTCATACATCACTATGACATCTTGTCATACTCATATTCATACATATACACATAGTAAATACGACTCATTTTGGATAATATATATATATGAAACTAATGATAGTATAATGAGATAGTGTGAGAGTGTGCGGAATACATACACACAAGTAAGTATAACTAAACGAAGTGACTACTTTTACACAAACAAAATACGACTAAAAATGGATAATATATATGAGATTAAAAATAATGTTTAACTAATAAATAATAATAACTATGAGCAATTTAATTACTAAAAGATTTGTGATAAGAAAATCACTAATCGGAAAAAATGTAAACTTCGAATTCACTAACAAAAAAGGTGACAAAATCGTTTACTCACATGACAAAGCGTTTTCAATAATGAAAAACACTTTAACTACTTTACCATGTTGGTTAAAGTACAAATCTTACACTGCAACGAATAATATTCCAGTAGCGTTAAGAGGAAAAGAGTTAGTGTAAATTAATTCTTTTTAACTTTAAGTTCCACTTGTTTCTATAAGTATAAAAATGTGAACAAGTACACAAGTGTGTGTTGTATATACTCTACACTATAAATATAGTTGAATATACTTATGCGAAAATAGCTCAGTTGGTAGAGCGTTAGACTTCCACTCTAAAGGTCGTGAGTTCGAACCTCACTTTTCGCTCTAATAAATAATAATATGGATACGCTTAAAATACTAAATACAATAGCTGAAGAACAATTTGGCGAGTTTGGTTTCTCAACTTGTACTGAAAGAGAACAATCAATAATAGTAACAACACTAATAAGAAATATTAAATACAGAAAATTATGATTATGAACGATATAAACTTAAGGTGGAAATATGATTTAGAATTACAATTAATAGATGAACTTCACGCGGATTTTCACCCAACTGAAAAATCTGAATTAAGAAAAGCTGAATTAACAAAATTAATAAGTGAATTAATAAAGAAATAAATAAATAAAATTATGAATAAAAGAAAATTTACACACGTAACTTTGCAAGTGATAGCACTTGCTTATGTATCATTAATAATCGGTGGATTATCAACTGTAATATATCACTTAGCATTTAACAATCCAACCATAACTTTTGGTGGATGGTAATCACATACTAAATACGAATTTAGTAGGATAATATATATATGAATACAATAAAATACACAAATCCAAATATATTTAAAATACCACAAACTATTATTTTAACTAAAA
>Ga0257121_1002163_pt1 | contig 14139 bp, 15 predicted proteins | sample SI106_100metaG_FD_190180 | JGI IMG/M metagenome (GOLD analysis project Ga0257121, IMG submission 190180) | Marine microbial communities from Saanich Inlet, British Columbia, Canada - SI106_100 | ecosystem: Environmental > Aquatic > Marine > Inlet | place: Canada: British Columbia | collected... | reverse complement strand
ATGAAGCTAGAGGAATTGGTGGAATTTTTTTTGATTATAAAAAAGATAATTTTGAAAAAGATTTCAAATTTATACGAGATGTAGGAGTTACATTTCAAATGATATTTAATAATATTATTGAAAAAAAAATTAAGAAAAAATGGACTTTAAAAGATAAAGAGATGCAGTATATTAAAAGAGGAAGATATGCAGAATTTAATTTATTGTATGATAGAGGTACAAAATTCGGCTTACAAACAGGTGGAAACGTAGAAGGTATATTAATGTCGTTACCACCAATTGCTAAATGGAAATAAAAAATGGATAAAGAACCAATAACATTAAATGGTTTGAATAAACTAAAAGAAGAATTAGTTTTTTTAAAAGAAAAAAAGAGACCAGAGATTGTAGCTGCAATTGCAGAAGCAAGATCACATGGAGATCTCAAAGAAAACGCAGAATACCATGCTGCCAAAGAGGAACAGTCTCACAGTGAAGGAAGAATAACAGAAATCAATGATATTATTGCAAGAGCTAATGTTATTGATGTTACAAAATTAAATAATGATGGAAAAATAATTTTTGGCTCTACTGTATTTTTAGAGAACCTAGATAATGGTGAAAAAATTAGCTACAAAATTGTTGGAAAAGACGAGGCTGATCTAAAACAAAAACTAATTTTTTTTCAATCACCCATTGGAAAAGGATTAATTGGAAAAAATAAAGATGATCTAGTTGAGATAACAACTCCTGCTGGAGTTAAAAATTTTGAAATTAAAGACGTTAAATATATTTAGCTTTTAACAATTTTTTGGATTTGTTTTTCTGAAATTTGGAAACTATTTTGAACCCATGTTTCCTCTATCAACTTTAGTTTGCTACCTAATATTTTACCTTCGGGAATGTTATACTTACTCATGAGTGTATTTGCTCCTATTGGCAGAGTCGGGATAACTTTATGCTTGTATACCTCAACTAATTTAAGTAATTTTTTTTCAACTATTTTAGAAGTAAATAATTTAAAATTAACAATATCAAGTACAGCCTGTCTACCATTAAAATAAAAAATTTTATTAAAATTTTTATCTGTAAAATTTTTAATACCTACATCTTCTTTATAAAAAAAATCTATTACTCTTAATCTTTTTTGATCTTTTTTTGAAATATTAAATTTATATATAAAATAATCAACGTTATCAGTTCCATCAATTATCATTAGTGATAAAAAGAAAATAAAATCAACTTTAGATAAATTATCAAAAGCATAAGAATTTAATTTTTTAAAATTCTGTAAGTTTTTTAGTTGTGGGAAGATAAATTCTATAAGTTCTAAACTAATCTTATCTTTAAATATTTTTATAAATGCATTTGATTTTGTTAGTTTTTTTAATTCATCTATTAATCTTTCTGAAGATAATTTAGAGACACCTTCAATATTCCTTTTTATTATTTTAATAATTGCAGGATTATGGTTTTGATTTGAATAATTTAGAAAAAATCGGATATATCTAAGAATACGTAAGTAATCTTCTTTAATTCTATTTTCTGCATCACCTATAAATTTAATATTTCCACTTTCAAGATCTTTTTTACCGTTATATGGATCAAACAAATTTCCCTCTTTGTCTGAATATATTGAGTTAATTGAAAAATCTCTTCTTGTCGCGTCTTCCTTCCAGTCTAAAGAAAATTCTACTTTTGCATGTCTTCCATCAGTAGTTACATCTTTTCTTAAAGAAGTAATTTCATATTTATATTCATCAATTATTGCAGTGATGGTTCCATGCTCAATGCCAGTTTCATAAAAATTTATTTCTTTTTTTCTTAAAGCATCACAAACTTCACTTGGTTTTAAATTAGTAGCTAAATCAATATCATCGACTATTTCTTTTTTAATGACTTTTCGTATACATCCACCAACATATCTAACTTCGCTACTCTCTGTATAACTATTAAGTGCTTCAAAAATCCTATTAGCAGGTGTTTGTTTTGTTAAATTTACAAGATTTTGACTTATATAATTAAGATTTCGAGATCTAAAAAAAAATTTATCTAAAAAATTATTCATAAGTGGCTGGGGCGCTAGGATTCGAACCTAGGATGCCGGTACCAAAAACCAGTGCCTTACCACTTGGCTACGCCCCAATATTATTTTCGTATAACACAAAAAAATAAAATTTATATAGTTTTTGATGTATTGCACCAATAATTTTTAAATTTTCTTTTAAATTGAACTTTTGCTAATTCACAATCTTGTTTTTTTTGATAATACGCGATTATTACCGAACCAGAGCCTGTCATTCTTACAAATAATGGCTTTTTTAAACTTTCTAAAAAAGATTTAAGTTTTTTAAGCTTTGGGTATTTTGAGAATACAATTTTTTCTAAAGCATTTTCTTGTTTTAACAAAAATTTCAAACTAAGCATATTTTTTTTTGGATTATTAAACATTGGTTTTGTAAATTTTTTCACTCCTAAATAAATCTTTTTTGTAGAACATCCAAAATTTGGACGTACAAGCAAAGTATAAAACTTAGGACTTTTTGAAAACTTTTTAATTACATTTTTTGATGACAATACAGTGCTTATTGGATTTATACCCAAAATCACATCTGAACCAATTGAATTAGTAATCTTTAAAATTTTTTTTTTATTTAATTTAATAAATTTTTTTTTAAGTAAAAAATTAAGAATATTTGCTACATTCATTGATCCACCTCCAAGACCAGCTTCCTGAGGAATATTTTTTTTAATCTTAATTTGAAATTTTTTATTATTTAATAATTTTTGTTCATCCAAAATATTAAATAATTTATCAACTGTATTATCTTTTTTAATATTCTTAGAAAAACTACCATTGAAAGAAATTTTATGTTTTTTACTATCGATCTTTTTAATAGTAATTAAATCATGCAATCTTATAAATTTGACAATACTTTCAATTTTATGAAGCTTGGTAAGTTTGCCAGTAACATGCAGTGCTAAATTGATCTTAGCAAATGATTTTACTTTATTAATATTCATCTAAGAACTCTTGAGGCCTTCTATAATTTTGATATTTATTTTTTTTCTTACATCCTCATTGGTATCATCCAAACCCAAAACATAGCGCCAAAAATATCTTGCTTGAATATTTCTATTTAATTTCCATAAAATATCACCGTAATGATCATTTACAGTTGGATCTTCAGGCATTAGTTCTACAGCTTTTTTTAAATATTTTTCTGCTTCAACATAATTTTCTATTAAATAATACGCCCATCCAATTGAGTCTGTAATATAAGGATTATCACTTCTTAAGGCATAAGCTTTCTCTAACATTTGCATCGCCTCATCTATTTGATAATCACGCTCTAACCATGAATAGGCCAAATAATTTAAAACAAAAGCATCATTTGGATTAATTTTAAGTGAGTTTATTAAATCTTCATCAGCTTTTTCATAATTACCTAATCGCTCATAACTGCCACCTCTTCTATATAATAAATCAGATTTAGTTTTTGAATTGTCACTCAACGATAAAATGATCTTTGTGTAATACTCAATAGCTTTTTCATAATTTTTTGAATTTTTATAAAAATTTGCAATATCAAAAATCATTTTTATATTTGGTTTGTCAATTTTGCTAAATTTTGAGCTTATAAAATCTATTCCCTCATCATATCCTTGTTTTTTTATAATTATTTGAGCTTCTTTTTTAACTCTAAACCAATAATAAAACTCATATTTCTTATCAAAGTTTTTTAAAACTTTTTTAGCCTTGTCATATTCTTTATTAAAATAAAAGTTTTCAGCTACAAGTGTTGAATTTAAAATAAATTTTGGATTTAAATAGTTTGAAAGATTTAAATAAAAATTAGACTTTTTAATATCATCTTCAGATGAGTAAAGGTTTGAAATTAAAAATAAAAACTCACCAATGATATCATTATGGTTGTTACATGAAAAAATCTTACTGAATTCTTTAAATTGTTCATTTTCAACCCAACTCTTACTTTGAGATAACAAAAGAGTGGAATTGATATATTCAATTTGATTTGCAACTGTTTTTGCTTCATCAATTTTATTATTTTCGATTAAAAAATTGATATAGAAAAATATATATCTTGAATAATCTCCGTCAGGATTATTAATTAAATTTAAAAAAGAAGATCTAGTACTTTCCTTTTTTAAATAACATCTTTGAAATGCTTGATTTATAATTGATATATTTCCAAAATTTTTTTTATTAGAAAGAATTTTTTTATTTTTAAAAGTGTAGAGATATTGTCTTAAAGTTTCAAATATGACTAAATTAAACCTATTTTGATTTTGAAATTTTAAGCTTAAATCTAAATATTTTTCAGCTTGATCTAAATTATTTGTTTTTAAACTATCAGCTATTAAGAGCATGTAAGCATCAAAAAAATCTGAATTACCTTCATTGGTAGCATTTTTTATTACATTAATAGCTTGAGCAACTTTATTTTCTAGTACCAGAGAATAAGTATATCGTTTCAAATATTTGTTATGTTTTTTAAGTAAGATCTTAGAGGCATTAAAAAATTTTAATGCATCAGAATTATTTTTATTTTCAAAAGCAACAATTCCTGAAAAATAATTCGTCAAATCCCGCGAATTAAATTCATTAAAACTAGCACTTTTAGAATATGTTGTCGTCTGATAGAATATTCCTAAAACTACTAGTAGTTTTATTAGTTTATTAAACATTTGCTCATTCTATGACTAAAAAAATGATAAATCAAAAAGACAAATTCGACGAGGAACTAATAAATACAATAGAGCCAAACTTTATATTTAAGGATAAACCCATAAATAGATTTAACATTATTGATAAAAATAATGACTCTAATCAAGCTGATAAAGCTAAGTTACTTCTTGAATTGAAAAAACAAATAAATTCAATTGAAAATTGTAACTTAAAGGATAATTCTCAAAACCTAGTTCTTGGTGACGGCAACATTAATAGCCCAATTATGTTGATTGGTGAAGCACCTGGAGCTGAAGAAGATAAATCTAGTACAACATTTAAAGGTGAAGTTGGAGAATTGTTAAATAAAATGCTTCTGGCAATAGAAATAAAAAGACAAAATATTTATTGTAGTTATGCAATAAACTTTAGGCCTCCAGAGGATCGAAAACCTACTTCACTTGAAATCAAAAGATACTCTGTTTTTCTAAAAAAACATATTTCAATTATTAATCCAAAAATTGTTGTTTTAATGGGAAGTTCCGCAATGGAAGCTGTAACAGGCATTAATAGCAAAATATCCTCTGAAAGAGGAAAATGGAAAGAAATAATATTAAAAAATAAAACTTATCCTGTGATGATATCATTTAATCCATCTTATTTAATTAGATTTCCTGAAAATAAAAAATATTCTTGGGAAGATTTAAAAAAGATTAAACAGAAAATTAATGAAATGAAGATTATTATTTAGATATACATGATTGAATTACATAAAAAATTAATTTCTTGGTGTAAAAAAAAATTTAATATTTCTAATTATGACCTACTATGGATTTCTTTTATAAAAGGAGTTTTAGTTGGTTTATTAATTTATCACTTTTTAATAATCTAAATGAAAATAATAGCTGGTGTCGACGAAGTTGGAAGAGGTAGTTTAATTGGACCAGTATATGCTGCAGCAGTAATTTTAGATAAATCAATAAATAAAAAATTATTAAAAGATTCTAAAACCATTAAAAAGAATAAAAGAGAGTTGTTATCTAACTATATAAAAAATAATTCAATTTGGGCTGTTGGCAAAGCATCAGTTAAAGAAATAGACAAGATAAATATATTGCAGGCAAGTTTACTAGCGATGAAAAGAGCAATCAAAAAACTTAAAAAAAAACCATCTCATGTTTTAATTGATGGAAATAAAATTCCTGATTTAAAAAATTATAATTTAAAAGCAGTAATTAAAGGTGATCAAAAAATTCCTTCAATCTCTGCTGCTTCTATAATTGCTAAAGTTTCAAGGGATAAATTTATAACTACATTGGCTAAGAATAATAAAGGATATGGTTGGGATCAAAATTTTGGCTACGGAACTAAGCAACATTTTAAAGCAATTAAAAAACTTGGTATTAATCAGCATCATAGAAAAACCTTTTCCCCAATATCTAAATTTAAGACACACAATATATAGTTGTCACCTACCCACTTAACACCAATCGAATCCAAATAATTCAATCCTAGGTTGACCACGGAATCCATTTGGAGTCTAATTAATTTTTATAAATGAAAACCGAATTTAAAAATAAAATTATTAACGGAGATAGTCTCGAAGAATTAAAAAAAATTCCACGTGAAACTTTTGATTTAATTTTTGCAGATCCTCCTTACAACTTACAATTAAAAAGTGAATTAACTAGACCAGACAGATCTAAAGTTAGTGCTGTAAATGATAAGTGGGATCAGTTTGAAAATTTTAAAAAGTATGACGACTTTACTTATCAATGGTTGTCGGAATGTAAGAGAATTTTAAAAAAAGATGGGGCTATCTGGATTATAGGTAGTTATCATAATATTTTTAGAGTAGGAACTGCAGTTCAAAATTTAGGATTCTGGATTTTAAATGATGTTATTTGGAATAAAAATAACCCAATGCCTAATTTTAGAGGAACACGTTTTACAAATGCTCATGAAACTTTAATTTGGGCCTCAAAGAGTGAAAAATCAAAATATACGTTTAACTATCAATCATTAAAATGTTTGAATGATGATCTTCAAATGAGATCTAACTGGAATTTACCAATTTGTAGTGGTGCTGAGCGACTAAAGAAAAATGGTAAAAAAGTTCATTCTACTCAAAAACCAGAGGCTTTATTACATAGGGTGCTATTAGCTTCATCAAACAAAGATGATATGATCTTAGATCCATTTTTGGGTTCTGGTACTACCGCAACTGTTGCAAAAAAATTAGGTAGAAATTATTTTGGTATAGAAAAAGAAAAGGTTTATTTCAAAGCAGCAGAACAAAGATTAAAAAATACAAAACCTATTGAAGATAACTTCTTAGATACTCTTAAAAATAATAGATCTAAACCAAGAATACCTTTTGGCTCACTAGTTGAGCTAGGCATAATTAAACCTGGTACAAATATTTTTGACCATAAGAAAAAAATTACAGCAAGGATAATGGCAGATGGTAGTATTAAGCATGAACAAACTGAAGGATCTATTCATAAAGTTGCAGCAACTATTTTAGGTGCAGAAAGCTGTAATGGTTGGACTTACTGGCATTGTGATATTAACGGAAGTACTTATCCAATTGACTACTTAAGACAAAGATTAATTTCAAAAAACTAACTTTTATAAATTCTACCCAAATAACTTTTTAAGAATTTCTTGTTTTTTACAAGTAATTTTAAAAAAATATTTCTAAAAAAAATTACTGTTGGACTCGATAAGTGAAATGCAAATTGATTAAGTTTAGATCTATTGTTAATCATTTTTACCTTTTTAACTCTTTCATGATAAAAATCGTTTGTATTATTTATAATATTATTAAATAACTCCGATGCACCCTCAATGGATTGAGATGCTCCTTGAGCAAAAGATGGCGGGAAAGCAAAAAAAGCGTCTCCAACTAAAAAAATATTATTTGTTGGTCTATATAAATCTTTACTAACAAACACTGGAAAACATTTTATATTATAAAGATTATCTAAGATTGATTTAGAAACTTTATTTTGTAATTTTTCTTTAATGCTCTCAATAAAAGACTTTTCACTAAAAAGTTCATAATTATTGATTTCATTTGCTTTTAATTGGTGTTTTAGAATTCCAATAAAATTAAAATCTTCATTTTTACTACTTAGTGGATAGAGCACGTAGTGAAAACCAGAGCCCAAAAATAAAGAAATATTTTTTTTATTTAAATCATTAAGATTATCTCTTGGAATGTTCCCCCTAATAGCAATGGAATTATTAAAAGTAGGGTTAATTTTATTATTAGAAATTAATGATTTACATTTAGAGAAAACACCATCAGAAATAATCAATTGATCACAAATTACGTTATCATCATCATTAAAAGTTAAATTTATTTCCTTATTATTTGACTCGATCTTTGTAATGTTATGATCATATTTAATTATATTATCACTCAATCTTTCTCTTAAAAATTCAACTAATTTAGATCTTTTTAATGTTGTATACTTACAGTTTTCGGAATTAAACTCAGAGATATTTAAATCACATATTTTTTTTTCTTGTTTAATTTCATAAAAATCAATTTTTTCAGGATTAAATTTTTCTTCTTCATTCAAAGTATTAAAGCCAATTTTATTTAAAAGCTGAATACTATTGTTTGATAGTTGTATTCCATATCCCTCATCTAAATGTATTGAATTATTTTTTTCATAAATTGTTACCTGATAATTAGGATTTTCTTTCAATAAATTAGCAACATATAAACCAGAAATACCAGCCCCAACTATTGCAATTTTTTTCATTTGTGATTTTCCAAATATTCAACAATCTTTTTTGTAAAAGTTGGCAAAGTATAGTTTTTTAAATTTTTAGGATCAATCCAATAAGAAAAAGGAATGGCTTTAATTATCTTATTATTTTCAATTTTGACACTCATATTCATATTTGACATTTTAAAATTCATATTTTGTTTAAAGTTTTTAGGTTTAATCAATTCTGTCATGGGAAAAATATTCAAATTTTTTAAAAATTTAAACTTATCATTTTTAACTAATAAATATTTATTATTTTTTTTATAAACTTTAAGTAAAAAATATTTATCTTTATTCTTTTTTGTTATTTTGGTTAAAGTAAAATCTTTTTTGATAAAAGATGTGCATTTTCTTGAAATTGGACATTTGGCACAAAGTGGATTATTTGGTTTACAAATTAATGTTCCTAATTCCATTAAAGCTTGAGCATAATCACTTGATCTTCTAGATGTACCAAAAATTTTTTTTTGTTTAATTAAATTTTCTTTTTGAATTAAATTTTTTTTTTTTAAGTAAAGATATCTCTTCAAGACTCTTTCAACATTTCCATCCAATGGGATTAAAGGTTTGTTAAAAGCAATAGCGGAGATCGCACTAGCAGTATAATCTCCAATTCCAGGTAAAGATTTTAACTCCAAAAAATTACTAGGTAACTTCTTATTAAAATCTTTAACTATGACTTGTGCAGTTTTTTTAAGATTTCTAACTCTAGAATAATACCCAAGACCTTCCCAAAATTTTATAAGTTTTTGTTCGTCAAAATTTGCTAATGTTTCTAAATCAGGAATATTTTTTATAAACCGATTGAAATAAGGTATGACTGTTGTTACTTGAGTTTGTTGTAGCATGAATTCACTAACTAAAGTGTAATATTGCTTTTTTTTTAAGGAAAATCTTTTTCTCCAAGGCAATGATCTTTTATTAATATCATACCAATTAAGGATTTTATTTGTTATTATTAAATCTTTCATATGCGATCTAAAAATAATATTAAGCAGAGAAGTAGAACCGTTCAAGGCTTAAGATCTTTTAAAGACACTTTGCCTAAAAATGTAAAAAAAATTATTAATAAGAAAGGTCATATTTATTCTGAAACACTCTCTAATTGGAAATATATCGTTGGGGAAGATTTATTTAAATTTTGTTATCCAAAAGCATTTAAAAATTCAAATAGGTTTGGTGTAAGCACCTTGGTAATAATGGTTAAAAGGGGTCATGAGGTTGATATGGAATACTCTAAAAAAGAAATTTTAGACAAAATGAATAGTTTTTTTGGTTATTCAGTTGTAGAAAAGCTAAAGTTTATTAGCTTTGACGACCAACAAAAAATAGTCTCAAAAAATATTGATGATCAAGAAAATGTCGCAATTAATAAATACCAAAATAAAATTAATGATGTTAAAAATGATAAAATTAAAAAATCACTTATTGAGCTAACCAAGGTATTTAAAGAAAAATGAAAAGAATTCTAGTTTTTATAATAATATTTATAAGCACTATTTCCAATATAAGTGCTGAAGATATCAAAAGAATTACTGTTGGTAATATTGATGCAAAAATAACTATCATTGCATTTGAGTCTTTGACTTGTAGTCATTGTGCAAACTTCCATAAAGATGTTTATCCACAACTTAAAAAAGAATATCTTGATACTGGTTTGGCCAAAATTGAGTTTAGACACTTTCCGTTAGATATTGCAGCATTCAATGCATCAAAAGTCTCACAATGTAAAAATGATGGCGATTCATCAATCCTTAATAGCTTATTTGCAAATCAACAAAAATGGGTCAAAGGTAATTCGATAGAAGAAGCCAATAAAAATCTTCAAAAATTTTTGGTAGATGAGGGTTTTACTGTCGATTTTGAAAAATGCATTGAAAATAAGGAGATTGAGGACTTTGTGCTAAACGATCGAATCGATGGTGTTAAAAAGTACAAAGTAAATGCTACTCCTACGATAATAATTAACGACAAAAAGTTCGAAAAATCTCTTAATTACAAAAATTTAAAAAAAGCTTTAGAAAAACTGATATAAGTTAACTCATGGAGTTTAAAAAAATCCAGTTAAATGGCTTTAAATCTTTTGCTGATAAAGCAAATTTCTTAATTGAAGAAGGTCTTACTGGTATTGTGGGTCCTAACGGATGTGGAAAATCAAATATTGTTGAGTCTTTAAGATGGGTTATGGGAGAAACATCTGCCAAGAGCATGCGTGGATCAGGAATGGAAGATGTAATTTTTTCTGGAACATCTAATAAAACATCAAAAAATATTGCTGAAGTTTCAATTGTAGTTGAGAACAAAAATAATGAAGGACCAGTCCAATACCGTGAACTTGAAGAAATCAGTGTTAGAAGAAAAATTGAAAAAGATAAAGGTTCTAAATTTTATATTAATGACAAAGAAGTTAGAGCTAGGGATGCTCAAATGTTTTTTGCCGATTTATCAACTGGCGCACATTCGCCCTCTATGATTAGTCAAGGACGTATCGGAGCCCTAGTAACCGCAAAGCCAACAGACAGAAGAGCCATCTTAGAAGAGGCTGCAGGAATATCAGGATTACATGTGAGAAGACATGAAGCTGAACTTAGATTAGGAGCAGCAGAAAATAATCTTAAAAGAGCTGATGAACTTAGAAGACAACAAGAAAAGCAATTAGCCAATCTTCAAAAACAAGCTGAGGAAGCAACAAAATATAAATTAATTACTGATGAAATTAAAAAGATAGAGGCTGGACTATATTACTTAAAATTAATTGAGATAGATAAAGAAATCCGAATAGAAAATGAAATTAATAGTGAGGCTGGAGGTGATGTTGAGGGCTTCAATGCCAAAATATCTGAACAAGAAGGTTTAATTGAAACTGCAATCGATAAAGTTTCACCACTTAGGGAAAAAAATATTGAAAATTTATCTAGAATTCAAAGATTAAACTTGGAGCTCCAAAGTTTAGATGAAGAAAACACAAGAACACAAGATGAAATTGAGGTTATTAAAAAATCTCTTCAAACTCTTGATGAAGATATCACAAGGGAGAGGGGTATTATAATAGATGCAAATTCTAATGAAAAAAGACTTAAAGAAGAAAAAGCAGATTTAATAGAGGTAGACTCAAAATATTTTGAAACTGAAAAGCTATCCAATGAAGAATTGGAAAGCGCTAAGAATAAACTTAGAGAAGAACAAAAGGCTGTTGATGAAGTCGTCAACAATATTGCCGAAGGAACAATAAATATAAGTGTTGGCCCGATTACAAATGTTAAAAACTCTATTGAAAGAGTTAAAGAATTAATTGATAGTAATGAGATAAACCAAGCAGTTACTTTATTGGACAGATGCAACACGGAGCTTGATGATTTTTTAAATAATTTAAAAAATGAAAAATCTAGAGAAGAATTATTAAGTGTTAATGAAAAATCACAAAACATAAAACAACTTCAAGAAAAGTATGCTGATGCATATAGTAAAAATCAATCTATTAAAAATGAGTCTATTAAACGTAATGAGAGAATTAAAACTATAGAAACTGAAAATGAAAGCTGGAAAAATTTGTTATCAAATTCAGAAAAGATGGTTGAAGAACTAACTGAAAGAAAAAATAAATTAACTAAACAATTAAAAGGATTAGATAATCAACCAAGAGTTCAAGCTGAAAGAAAAGGTCAAATATCTGAAAACTTAAGAATTTCTGATAAAGAAAAAATTGATAATGAAACAGTCATTGAAGAAACAGATAAAAAAATAGAAACTTTAAGAACACAGCTAAATGAAATCCAAGAGCAATCAATTCAAATAAGAGAAAGAAAAGCAAGTTCTGGAGCGACTATCGAAGGACTACAAAAAAGAAAAGGTGACTTACTAGATAGAATTAATTCAGAGCTTAGTTTAACAGAAGAAAATGTTTTAGAAAATTCTAACTTAAATGGTGTTGAAGAACTACCTAATGCTGTTGATCAAGAGGATTCTTTAGATAAAAAAAAACAAGAAAGAGAAAGATTGGGATCAGTAAACTTAAAGGCTGATGAGGAAACAACTAAGTATGAGGATGAAATTAAAAAAATGGAACAAGACCGTTCAGATCTTGTGACAGCAATAGTTAAATTGAAAGACAGTATTAATGAACTTAATCAAAAAGGTAGAGAAAGATTAATTGAGGCATTTGAAAAAGTTAATAGAAAATTTAATGAAGTTTATACAAAACTTTTTAATGGTGGAAATGCCAAGCTTGAATTAGTCGACTCTGATGATCCGCTAGAGGCAGGTTTAGAAATGTTGGTAAGCCCTCCTGGAAAAAGACTTCAATCTATAACTTTATTATCTGGTGGTGAGCAAGCTTTGACTGCTCTCTCTTTAATCTTTGCAGTTTTTTTAACTAACCCTTCTCCAATCTGCGTATTAGATGAAGTAGATGCACCGCTTGATGATGCTAACGTAACAAGATTTTGTAGCCTTCTTGAAGAGCTAATAAAGATTACAAACACAAAATTCATTATTGTAACTCACCACGCTTTAACAATGTCTAAAATGAACAGACTTTATGGAGTTACAATGCCAGAAAAAGGAATTAGCCAACTAGTAGCTGTTGATTTACAAAAAGCAGAGAGTATGGTTGCCTAAACTATACAAATGCCAAAAGATCAGTTTAAAACTCGCTTGGAGATTGCAAAAAACAAGATTTCAAGGAAAAATTTATATGATAAAAAGAATAATCCCTCTCCTATTGGAACGGCCTTCAAATTAAGCACCGAATTGGTCTCTGCCGTGGTAGTAGGGACAATTATTGGGTTTATTTTTGACAAGACCTTTGGTACTAAACCCTGGTTTATATTAATATTTTTTTTTGTAGGTGTAGTTGCTGGAATAACTAACGTAATTAGATCTGCAAAAAATATGCAAAAATAGATAGAATTTTATGGCAGGAAATCCAATGACCCAATTCAACGTTCACAGAATTGGACCAGAAATTAAAATAGGTGCTTTTGATATTTCATTTACTAACGCAAGTTTGTTTATGATTATAAGTTCTGTGGCAATTTTATTAATTTTTAATATTGGTTCCAAAAAAAATACATTACTACCAAATAAAATTCAGCTTTTAGCAGAGTTAAGTTACACATTTGTATCCAAAATGATTAGCGATACAGCTGGATCAAAAGCAAAACCTTATTTTGCATTTATATTTTCTCTTTTCATGTTTGTTCTATTTTGTAACATGTTCGGAATGATACCTTACACATTTACAGTAACTAGCCATATAATAGTTACATTTGTACTTGCTTCATTTATTTTTATTGGAGTAACGGTTATTGGTTTTATTAAGCACGGCTTTGGTTATTTAAAATTATTTGTTCCTAGTGGAGTACCGGCTGTATTACTTCCACTAATAGTAGTTATAGAAATTATTTCTTATTTAAGTAGACCAATTAGTTTATCAGTTAGATTATTTGCTAACATGATGGCAGGTCATACTATGATGAAAGTTTTCGGAGGCTTTGTAATAAGTCTTGGAATAATTGGTGGATGGCTTCCACTGAGTTTTTCGGTTGCACTAACAGGTTTGGAGATCTTAGTTGCTTTTCTTCAAGCATATGTTTTTGCAATCTTAACCTGCATCTATTTAAATGATGCATTAAATTTACACCATTAATTAACATAGGAGGATATAATGGAATTAGAAGCAGCAAA
>Ga0257121_1002162_pt1 | contig 14141 bp, 10 predicted proteins | sample SI106_100metaG_FD_190180 | JGI IMG/M metagenome (GOLD analysis project Ga0257121, IMG submission 190180) | Marine microbial communities from Saanich Inlet, British Columbia, Canada - SI106_100 | ecosystem: Environmental > Aquatic > Marine > Inlet | place: Canada: British Columbia | collected... | reverse complement strand
ATTGACCATTGCAATTTTTCGACTTCTTCGGATATTGAAGAGTGAGTTGCACTATTGCCAATGTTTGCGTTAATCTTGGTGCGAAAATTACGGCCAATAATTACCGGCTCGAGTTCGGGATGTTTTATGTTCGCCGGAATTACCGCGCGTCCGGCTGCAATTTCTTCGCGCACGAATTCGGCATCGCGCTTTTCGCGTGCTGCGACAAACGCCATCTCAGGAGTTATCACACCCTGACGCGCATAGTGCATTTGTGAAAAATTCTTATCACCACGCGCTTCACGCTCGGCAATCCAGGCGGCGCGTAATGGTGCAATACCCATACGTGGATCAACACCTTGCGGCCCAGTAGTGTCGTAGGCATCGTAGTGCGTGCCATTGGTTAAGTGAATCCGGCGGAACGGCACTTCGAAATCAAAGCCGCCGCACGACACAGTATTGCTCATCTTGACACTCGAAGGATAACACTCTTCGAGGCTGGGAATTTGGCGCGGGCTAAGCTCGCCGGTTTCTTTACTATGGCGAGTCAATTCGGTCGGGGATGTCTTTTCAGTCATTAGCTGTATATCTTCGCTTCGCGCTTGGTTCTAAACAACAGATGAGTTATCATTTTGCGCAATGAGTGTCGCCAAGAAGTTCGCCTGGGGCTGCCTAGCAGTTGTTCTGTTGTTATTCGGTGCTGCCTTTATGGGCTGGAAATGGATTGCCAACAATTTGGCGCCGTCAATGAACCCACAACATATCGTTGAAATGCAGCAGCAAGTCATCGATATCGATATCCCAAGTGATTTTACGCCCACCTACGCTATGTACACTGCCGAAGATCAGCAAGACGCGATGGTGCTCTACATCCAAGAGGATAAACGCACGGTTCTGTCACAATTAATCATTCACCAGCAATCAAGCGCCTTCACAAAGGAAGAAGCAGAAAACCGAATGGGAAATTCATTTCCAGGACTGCAAATCACGCGCCTAGAATCGCACGAAAGCGAACCAAGTAATTTCCCAGTTACTGTCAACTTCCAGCCGCAGCCAATTATAATCAGCTTCGAGGAAGGGCGTGCAACTGAAGAGGCCGATATCAGCAACGTCTATTCGGCGTTTTTCGAATACCGCGGCAGTTATATCAGCATCATGCTCGCCGGAGATCCAAAGTTTTTGAATCGCGAGCAGTTTGAGAACTTACTAAAATCTATAAAGTAGGCAACGGCAACATTTCGCCACTATCTTTTCGTAATGGACGTTGTGCGTCAACCGCAATCATCCACTGCCGTAAATTATTTGCTAGCCGCTCAGCTATTTGGCCGTGCGAGTTTATTAAATTGTTGCGCTCGCCGATGTCGTCCGTCAAATTGTAAAGTTCAAACTGCCCAGCTTCGTACCAGTAAATCAACTTATAGCTGCCTTCGCGCCATGCCGTAAACGGCTCGTAGCGATCACCTTTCGGCCCCCATTTATGCGGATAGTGCCACACCATTGGCCGCTGCACCATACCTAGCTTTCCGGCGATGATTGGCCATAACGACGCAGCGTGCTGCCGCTCGTCAACGTGTCGCCAATCTCGAGGGATCTGCGCAAGGTCGGCGATTGTCGAGTACAAGTCGTTTGATAGCGTAGCGAACGGTAACATCGAGTCGCCAGACAATTCATATCCAGGGTAACTTGCGCCCGCCCAAGCCATAATAAGTGGCACTCGAATACCTCCTTCATAGCCAGAGCCTTTACCGGAGCGTAGAGGCTGGTTGTGCGTGTCTTTGGTTGTTCCTAAGGGAGTGGTTCCTCTTGAGTGAGCAGACAACCCACCGTTGTCTGAGCAAAATATAATCAAAGTATTGTCAGACAAGTTTAGTTCTTCGAGCTTGTCAAGAATTCGCATCATGCTAGCGTCGATACCTGCTACCAAACTTGCATAAGCCGCCTCTTTATCATCGTGCCCCTTGTCTTTGAAATAGTCAAAGAAGCGCGGGTCTTTTTGGATTGGTGAATGCACTGCATACTGCGCCATCTGCAAAAAGAACGGCTGCTGTTGCTTAGCAGCCAATTCCAATTCATATTCGGCCTTAATGGTTAGCGCTTCAGTTAAAAAGACATCGCTGCCATGGAACTCTTCGAGGTCAGGGACTCCCCACGGGCCCGGTTTGTTGTTGCCGTAATTGTCTGCGCCGTAGTAAGAACCAGGCCCCCCAGCAGCATGCCCTGCAATGTTGCGGTTAAAGCCAGCAGCAATTGGGTCGGCAGCTGTGGTACCAATTGCGCCAAGATGAGCCTTGCCGATGTAAATAGTTTGATACCCCTGGCGCTGCAACATACGCGGCAACAAACTGTCACTTATCTCTAATCCAACTTTATTCCACTGCGGATCGCGCAACGCGTCCATCGGGCGTGAGAAATCTTTATCGGTGTAGAGAGTCCAGTCGGTTATGTTTGTGGCGGCCGGATGCAAGCCGCTTAAAATAGCTGTGCGAGTCGGAGTGCAAACCGGGCTAGTCGAATACGCGTTACTAAAGCGCACACCGCGACTAGCCAGAATTTCTAAAGCCGGAGTGCTATGCCACTGGTTGTAAGCAGTTGGCTCGTAAGTGAACGCAACAGAAGTGTCTTGCCATCCTAAGTCATCGACGATAAATAGCACCACATTGGGCAAAGGATGCTGACGCTCGCTAGTAATTGGTCCGGCACAAGCGACAAAAAATGCCAGAACAACAGTTAAGTAGCACTTCATTAATGCGGACGCCCTGAGCTTCCATCAGGTCGTGGGAAGAACGTAAGCTCGGTAGTCTTCAATTCATCGCCACGCAAGTACTTAACGGTGACGGTGTTGCCGTCTTCGAATTTTGAGAGGCCGTCCATGAAGTCGTAAATGTCGAATATTGCAACGTCGCCAACTTGCTTGAGGATGTCACCGCTTTGCAAGCCAGCCTTTTCAGCCGGACTTCCTGGGCTAGTACCCGACAATTGCATGCCACCATCCAATGGCTCGGCGCCATAGTCAGGGATTGAGCCAAACCAAACTTTTGCACGCGCAACGTGCTTAACTTCGCCATCTTCATCAACCGGAGCCTGTGGCTTATGATATTCAAAACCACTATCGGCTAATTGCAACTCGCCGATGAACTCGGCTAGACCAGATGCAAGAATTGCCATTTGCGGGTAAGCTAATTTTTCGGCGTCGTCAGTGGGTTTGTGATAATCAGAATGAAGGCCAGAGAAGAAGAAAATCGCTGGGATAGCTTTTTTGTGAAAGCTCATGTGGTCAGAACCACCGCCACCTGGCAACGAACCTGTCATGATGTTTAATTTAAAATCTATTTCGTTAAGCGCATAGTAAGCTTGCATAACCTCGAGCGCAGGCGCGAAACAATCGCCGGTCGCTGCACTGCCGACCGTTACTTTAGATTTGGCGACGCGCCCAACCATGTCGAGGTTCACATTAGCCAACACCCGCGCGAGCGGGATAGTTGGATTTTCTACCCAGTAATCTGAGCCGAGTAAGCCACGCTCTTCGGCAGACCAGAAGCAAAAGAGAACACCTCGTTCGCGAGGCAATGGGCCACCCAAATTAGCGCCCCACATCTCGGCAAGCTCAAGCACCATCGCAGTACCACTTGCATTATCGTCGGCGCCATTATGAATAGCATGAACGCCCGGTGCGAGTGAACCTTCGCCACCCCATCCGAGGTGGTCAAAGTGAGCACCAATCGTGATTACTTCACCACTAGTGCCAGGTGACAATGCTAACACGTTACGCGCGCGCTTAGTTTGCTTCTGCACATCGGCCTTAACCTCTGCAGTAATACCACCATTAAAGACATCGAGTACAAGCTTTCCGTACTGCTCATTGTCAACAAAGACAACTGCAATGGGCAACTTGCCCGGCACTGCTTCAAAGGCAACGGGCTCTTCGCTAGCAAGCACCACCGCTAAAGCGCCATTAGCGGCCGCTTCACGCACTTCAGCGCGTATCTCGCCGTCGCTCTTCATCAACACTATCATATTCTCTACGTCGTCAGCATCAGCGAATGCCATCTTTGCACTATGAGTTTCAGCGGGAGAAGCACTGATAGTAGAGACAGCAAGAACTTCGTCGCCAATTGTTAAAGTCGATGCACCTTGGATTGCGGGCGCCGGAATATCGAAGTACTGAAAGTAAGTACCGTTTTCCCCAGCCGGGATTAAACCTGCCGCATCAAGATGACGAGCTAGGTAAACAGCAGAACGCGCGGCGCCTGGAGTACCAGCATCGCGTCCTTCTTGTTCATCGGCTGCCAACCAACTAACGTGATTGCGCAATTCGCCAGGGCTGATTTGTGCGCGTTGTGTAGCGCAAGAAACAAAACCTAAAATTACTAACAGGGCAATGCGATTAAAAACCATAGTTCTTCCAATTGTCATTTACTTTATTGACGACATCGTCTGACATAACGATTGCGTCGGGCCACTCACGAGTGAAACCCTCTTCTGGCATCTTGCGCGTTGCATCAATGCCTACTTTAGAGCCGTAACACGCAGCGCGCGAGGCATGGTCGAGGACCTCCATCGGCCCCATGGTGAATTCTAGGTCACGTTGTGGGTCGATGTTATTTAACACAACCCAAGCGACCTCTTCATCGTTGTGGATATCAACGTCATTATCAACTACCACAATTACTTTGGTAAACATCGCTTGGCCCAAACCCCAAATCGCGTTCATTATTTTTCGCGCGTGGCCAGGGTATTGCTTGTCAATTTTAATGTACATCAAATTATGCGCCACGCCAGCGAATGGCATGCGATAATCGAGTACTTCCGGAAATTGTTTTTGCAATACAGGCAACAAAATGCGCTCGATAGCCGCCGTCAACCAACAATCTTCTTGCGGCGGACGCCCCACCAAAGTGGTGTGATAAACAGGGTTCTTGCGATGCGTAACGCACTCGACATGAAACACCGGGTAATCGTCAGCAAGACTGTAAAAACCAGTGTGGTCGCCGAATGGCCCCTCGACCACTAATTCACTTGGGTCAACCCATCCCTCTAAAACGATTTCAGCGCTAGCCGGAACTTGCAGTGGCACCGTTTTACAATCAACTAGCTCGACGGCTTTGTTGCGTAAAAATCCTGCAATCAACAATTCGTCGATATCAGGTGGCGCTGGGATTACGCTTGCAAAACAAGTTGCTGGATCGGCTCCAATCGCCACCGCAACCGGAATGCGCTCGCCTTTAGCTTCGGCTTTATTCAAATGGCGTCGCGCATCTTTATGGCGATGCGAATGAAAGCCGGTAGTGTTTTTCGACATCACCTGCAAACGATAGGTGCCCATGTTGCGGCGTCCAGATTCAGGGTCGTTGGTCACACATAATGGATAAGTAACAAACGGCCCGGCATCGTCAGGCCAAGTAGTTAAAACCGGAATCTTCGACAAATCAACGTCGTCACCCTCAATCACCACTTCTTGACAAGCCGCGGACGACACCTTTTTCGGTGTCCATTTGCCCATTTCGAGCAACTTCGGCAACATCTTTAGTTTGTCAACTAAAGTTTCTGGAGGCGCTTGGTCGAGCAAATCGCGCAAACGCGTTGCATGCTCTTCGACGTCATCAACACCTAATGAAATCGCCATGCGTTCCATCGAACCGAATGCGTTAACCAACACCGGCATATCACTGCCCTTAACGTTTTCAAACAACAGCGCCTTGTTTGGCGCGCCATCTTCTTTACTAACACGATCGACTATCTGCGACAACTCGAGATGCGGGTCAACCTCGACACTAACGCGATGCAGCTCACCTGCCGCCTCTAAAGCTGCAATCCATTCGCTTACGTTTTCAATAGCCATTATGAAACCACAAAGTTAACCATGCGCCCAGGAATCACAATCACCTTACGCACTTCGCCATCGAGCTCATCAGCGATAGCAACTTCAGCCGCGGCTTGCTGTGCATCTTTATCAGCATCAGCAGCAATAACCGCTTTAGCCCGTAGCTTACCGTTGATTTGCACCGGTATTTCAATGGTGTCAGCCACCAACATCTTTTCGTCGTAATAAGGCCACACTACATGCGCTAAGGCCTCGTCACCGCCACTTAACTCATAAAGTTCTTCGGCAAGATGCGGAGCAAATGGTTCGAGCAACACACTAAAACGCACACCTTGCTCGGCAGTCAAATTAGACTTGGATTTAGTTGCTATGTTCACGAATTCCATCATTGCAGCAATCGCAGTGTTGTAACCCATCGCTTCTAAATCGTCGCCAACCTTTTTAATACATTTATGTAAGCCGCGTTCGATGTCGTCGCAAGCAGCATCAGCAAAGCCAGCATCAAACACACGCCAAGTGCGTTGCAGGAAACGATGCACACCAGGCAAGTCGCGCGGGTTCCATGGCGCAGATGCAGTAACCGGCCCCATAAAGGCCTCGTACAAACGCAAAGTGTCAGCACCGTATTCGTCGCAGACATCATCAGGATTAATAACGTTCTTCAACGACTTCGACATTTTAGCGACCAGCTTCTCGACCTTGTCGCCAGATTCGGTATGCACATAAGCACCCTCTTCTCCCTCAATCTCGTCAACTGAAATCAGAACGCCGCGCTCATTCTTATACGCGAAAGATTGCACCATACCTTGATTGACCAACTTTTGGAAAGGTTCGCTAGTCGAAACCAGGCCGCAGTCAAACAGCACCTTGTGCCAAAAACGCGCGTACAACAAATGCAACACTGCGTGCTCGGCGCCACCCACATACAAGTCAACCGGCATCCAATATTTCTCGGCCTCTTCAGACCAAGCCTGACCAGTATTGTTTGGATCTAAGAAACGCAAATAATACCAGCAAGAACCTGCCCATTGCGGCATCGAATTCACCTCGCGCTCGTAAACTTTGCCATCGCCATCGACAACCTTAACCCACTCTTCGGCACGCGCTAACGGTGGCGCACCATCTTCGGCAGGACCAAAATCTTCAAGCTCTGGTAACGAAACAGGCAAATCGTCGTCGTCTACTAATTTAACATTGCCATTACGTTTACCATCAACCATCTCATGCAGCACTGGGAACGGCTCCCCCCAGTAGCGCTGACGGCTAAACAACCAATCGCGCAATCGAAAATTAATACGTTTTCTACCGATTTCTTTGGCCTCTAACCACTCAATCATCTTCGGCACGGCCTGCTCTTTAGTTAAGCCATCCAAAAACTCTGAGTTGCATAAGCAACCATTGTCGTCAAGAATTTGCGGAATCGGTAAATCATATTTTTCGGCAAACTCGCGATCACGCTCGTCGCCATCTGGCACACACATAATCGAGCCGGTACCGTAAGTCATCAGCACGTAGTCTGCCGTGTAAATCGGGATTAACTTCCGCGGATCGCCATCCTTAAAAACCGGATTGACTGCGTAAGCACCGGTGAAAACGCCGGTTTTGTCTTTCTGCAATTCGGCACGCTGCAAATCTGACTTACCTTTTGCCTGCTCTTGATAAGCAGCAACTGCATCGCGCTGCTCGTTAGTTACAAAGCGCTCAAGCATAGGATGCTCTGGCGCAACCACACAAAAACTCGCACCATACAAGGTGTCGGGGCGCGTAGTAAACACATCAAAGGAATCATCAATGCCGTCAACTACGAAGCCAAGCTCGGCGCCTTCAGAGCGGCCAATCCACTCGCGCTGCATCGCCTTCACCGAATCAGGCCAATCAAGATCTTTTAAGTCAGCCAATAAACGATCAGCATATTCTGTAATTTTGAACATCCATTGACGCAACGGTCGCTTTTCACAAGGATGCCCTCCGCGGTCGCTATGGCCGTCGATTACTTCTTCGTTGGCCAACACTGTACCCAACTTTGGACACCACCAAACTGGCGTCTCGGCTTCGTAAGCCAAACCACGTTCGTAAAGTTTTTTAAAGACCCATTGCGTCCATTTGTAATAATCTGGACTAGTGGTATTAATTTCGCGCGACCAATCGTAACTGAAACCTAATGCTTGTAATTGACTGCGAAAATTATCGACGTTAGCCGCAGTTGTTACCGCCGGGTGAGTGCCAGTTTGAATTGCATATTGCTCGGCGGGCAAGCCGAAGGCGTCCCACCCCATTGGGTGCAGGACGTTGAAGCCTTGATGACGCTTGTAGCGCGCAGTGATATCAGTAGCTGTGTAACCTTTGGGATGGCCAACATGTAGTCCGGCGCCACTTGGGTAAGGAAACATATCGAGCACATAGTACTTAGGCTTGGACGAGTCGAAGCCGTCGTCACCCGGCCCTGGGGCGCGGAATGATTGTTGATCGAGCCAAAATTGCTGCCAGTGCGGCTCGATTTCTTTGAAGTTGTAGTCTGCCATGATGGGGTTTACAGGGCTAAGATTTTAACGTCGCCGAAAACACTTTGTTTTCTCTTTGACCAAGTTAAAGATGTCGTTAAAATCTGCCACCATAAAGAGTCATGGGGCTATAGCTCAGCTGGGAGAGCGCGTCGCTGGCAGCGACGAGGTCAGGGGTTCGAGCCCCCTTAGCTCCACCATCACCTTTTCAGCCTTTCGGCGCACTGTTATGACTGACTACTTCCATCCAGACCGGCTACAAAAGCTTACCGACCTTCAAAACTCCGGCGCCGATGCATATCCGGCGACGATTTCGGTGTTCGGCGACTTGTCGCGCAGTATGTCTGTTGATTTGTTGGCACGAGCCGACGAAATCCAGAATACTGAGGTTTGTGTGGCTGGGCGTGTCCTCGGTCGCCGTGGTTATGGCAAGTTGGCATTTATCGATTTACACGATGGCGATGGCGCGATTCAGGTAGTGCTGCAAAAAGATTTATTGCCAGCCGAAGATTTTGCTTTGCTGAAGCACCTGAATCTTGGAGATTTTATTGCGCTTCGTGGCGAAATGAAAAAGACTGACAAAGGTCAAGATTCGGTTTACGGTTCGCGCTTTGAAATCTTAACTAAGGGCCTCGAAAATCCGCCTGATCAGCACTACGGTTTGGCCGACAGCGAATTACGTGCGCGACGTCGTTATGTTGACCTATTCACCAATCAATCGGTGCGCGAAAACTTTAAGAAGCGCGCGGCGATGATTCAGGCAATGCGTGGTGTGTTCTTGAACCACGACTTCCTTGAAGTAGAAACTCCGGTAATGCATCCTATTTACGGTGGTGCAAATGCCGAGCCGTTTACCACTGTACACAATGCGTTAGACATGAAATTGTACATGCGTATTGCTCCCGAGCTTTATCTTAAGCGTTTGGTCGTTGGTGGCCTTGAGCGCGTGTTTGAATTTGCGCGAGTGTTCCGTAACGAGGGTTTGTCTCCGCGACATAATCCCGAATTTACGATGGTCGAGTTTTATCAAGCTTACACCGACTATTGTGGCATGATGACACTAACCGAAGAATTAGTAGTCGCCGCAGCGGCGGCAGCTGATTGTGACGATGTCGTCACCTTCCGCGGCAATGACTATAATTTAACTGCACCATTCGCACGCATTCGTTACGCCGACGCTTTCAAAGAGCATTTGGGGTTCGACGCTACTGACCGCGAGGCAGTTACAGCTAAGTTGGTCGAAATTAAGCACGACGTCCCAGAAGGTGATGGGTATGCATGGTGGAAAGCAGTAAACGGTTTGTTCGAAGATTACGTCGAAGGCAAATTGCATGGTCCAGTTTTCGTATACGACTACCCGGCTGCGATATGTCCGTTAGCCAAGCCGCTTGCCGAAGATCCAACTTGGGCTGGACGCTTTGAATTCTTCTTAGGTGGCATGGAACTCGCCAACGCATTTAGCGAATTGAATGATCCACAGCTACAGTTGCAGAAATTCGAAGAGCAAGTTGCCGACGCCGACCCCGAATCACCTAACGCCGTGGATTACGATTATGTGCGCGCTTTGGCATACGGTCTGCCTCCAACAGGCGGATGTGGCATTGGAGTTGACCGTTTAATGATGGTCTTACTCGGGCAAGATACCATTCGCGACGTGCTGCTATTCCCACAGTTACGCGCTGAAGAAGGCCTACAGGGTAGTTCAGAAGATTAAACTACTAGGGTGTTAAGACTCGCCTTCGCCTACATCCTGCGCCGACCGGTGCAGCTGCTTGCGATTATGGGCATTGCAGTGGGCATTACTGCACTGCTCGTGGTGCTATCGGTTATGAATGGTTTGATTGACCTGAATCGGCAAGCAATTAAATCGACGCAGGCCGATTTGCATTTGCGGCCAATTGTCAGCAATGAGGTGCAAGCCTTTAAGGATTATCAGCGTGCAATTTTAGACGTCAATGATGTCAATGCGGTGGCGCCGCGCTTGGTGGCTTATGCAATGTTCTCAACCCCGGGTTATTACACTGATTACTCAAACTCGCAAACGGCCAACCATAATGGCATTCAAGTTATTGGCATTGATTACCAACTCGAACGCCAGGTTAGCGATTTTGTTTTATTGTTAGATGATGCGCAAGTCCTAAAAACTGACGATGCGGCGCACTGCTTCGAAACAGATAGTGTGTTTTCGCGTCCGGGCATTATCGTTAGCGATTCATTCTTTAGCACCTTACCTCCAGCAATTATTGACAGCGACGGCAAGTCACAGGCGCAACTCGAACTCGGCGCTTTGCCGGCAGTGCTACCACCAGCGGGTGAAGAATTAATTCCGCACAATTCAACCGCCAACATCGCTGCGACCTATAAAGCGCGAAATTTTCGCAGCGCAATGAACGCCGTGTTTATGCAGCGTACCGGTATCAACGGCTTGCGTTACAACTTGTTGGGTAGCAACGCCCCAGAGTTCACCGAGCTATTGATTGACGTGAAAGCCGGTGCAGACATCGGTGCTGTTAAGCAACAAGTTATCGCTAGCCTGGGCAAAGCGAAGATTGATGTCGCAGCAGATGACGGCTTCAGCCTAGAAACCTGGCAACAGCGGTCGTCCACCCTTTTGGCTGCTATTGACAATGAACGGCGCATGGTGGCGATTATTTTGATGTTCGTGGTGTTAGTCGCCACCTTCGGATTGTTCGCTAGCCTTTCTGCTTTGGTTCGTGAAAAGACTCGCGATCTCGGCGTGTTGTCTGCACTGGGTTATAGTCCCGCCAGTCGCGCTAACTTGCTGTTGATTACTGGCTCGATAGCCTCTGCAATTGGCTGTGGCCTCGGATGGGCTGGCGCCCGCGCGTTTTATGTTTATCGCTTGCAAATTGTCGATTTCTTGCGCGACGAACTTGGCCTGCAATTATTTTCACCTGACTTGTATGTGGTTGAGGGCATTCCGGCGCTCTGGATTAATGGGCAGGTGTCAACCTTACTTCTTATTAGTTTCATCATGTGCCTCATTCTAACTGCCATCCCAGCTATTCGCGCCGCGCTACTTTCACCGGTCAACGCCCTACGTCACAATTAACAATCTCATGACTTTACTCCAAGCAAGTGCTATCACTAAATCCTACAAAGTTGGGCGCGGCGAACTTCATGTTCTTAAAGGTTTAAATTTCGAATTACAACCTGCCGAAGTTTGCGCGATTATGGGTTCTTCGGGGTCTGGCAAGTCAACTTTGTTACAGATTTTGGGCTTAATGGATAACTGCGATTCAGGCAGCATCAAACTAAATGGCAATGAGATTTCCAAGTTGAGCGCCAAGAAGTCCGCAATGATGCGTGCCGAACAACTGGGCTTTGTGTTTCAACAATTTCATTTAATCCACGAGTTATCTGCCCTTGAAAATGTGCTGTTACCACGACGCGTCGCATGTGGCACATCTTGGTTTTCGCGACGGCAAGCTGAATACCATGCTGCACGCCAGCTGCTCGAAGAAGTCGGACTTGGCGAGCGCATTAGTCACCGCCCTAATCAGCTTTCTGGTGGTGAGCAACAGCGAGTGGCAATTGCACGAGCATTGATCTCGTCTCCACCGTTGATTTTGGCTGACGAACCTACGGGCAATTTAGACTCAGAAACCGGTAACCGTATTTTGAGCTTGCTCTTAGACATGGCGCGCAAGCGTAATACCTCTGTCTTGTTAGCCACCCACGATGCCGCTGTCGCCGCTAAATGCGACCGCACCATACATGTTTGCGACGGATTGATTACTGACTAGTGCACTTCTTCAGCCTTGCCGTTGCGTATTTTCGCAGTAACCTAATTTTACCATTGGGCTCTTTAGGCATTGCTCTAGGCATCGGGGTGTTATTCACCGTTATTTCGGTATTCAACGGATTTGTTAGTGAACTAGAATTAAACATCAAACAAGTTTCTGGAGACTTGGTCGTCGAAACATCTTTGATGAACCAAGCCACCGAACAAGACTTCGATAATTTGTTCTCGCAAATACCGCAAATCATTAATGCTCAACCGCAATTGCATTGGTTCGGCTTAATCGGGCGCCGCGGAAGCCGCGCTATCAACAATTCGCGCTCGGCTGATTTGTCCGGAGTGTTACTGGTAGGCACCGACGAAAACATTCCGTCCGTCACCGCCGAAGGCCTAACACCAATGATAGTCGGCAAAACTCTTGCCAGTGAATTGGGATTAGAAATTGGCGACATCGCCGAAGTTATTAGCCAGCGCCCTAACGGTAAACATGCGCAGCCCGTTCGTCATAGTTTTCAGCTTATTGCCACCACCTCAACCGGACGTTTCGATCAAGACATCGACCGAGTGCTAGTAAGCCGCACCCGGCTTGCGCAGCTAATTGGCCTTAATAGCAACTTCACCAACTTTAAGATATCTGTCGCAAGTGACGCCAATGTTGGCGAGGTCCGTCAACAGCTAGCCGCACGCTTACAAGAGCAACCCTTCGACATTCAGCGGCCCTCAAGCATCAAAACTTGGCGCGAAGTCGGTGGCACTCTGCTGCGTGCCGCCGAAGATCAAAAAGGCACTCTTGCCATTGTCTTCGGATTCATCGTATTAGTTGCCGCCTATCAACTTATTGCAACCTTGCTGCTGTTGATTAGCGACAAACGTAAAGACATCGGAATTATGGGAGCCGTCGGTGCATCACCAGCTAGTATCCGCAGTTTCTTTTTAGCACTTAGTTGCGTTATAACTACTTTCGGCGTGGTATTCGGTTTGATTATCGGTATGCTACTCAACGCTAACTTACACGCCGTCGAATTATTGATTGGTGGAGGTAAGCCAATTTTCTTGCCCGAAGTTTATAAATTTGATCACATTCCAGTGTCTGTTGACTGGCCACAAGTCTGGTTACTGATTGCAATTACTTATGCAATTACTTTGCTGTTCAGTTTGGTTCCGGCAGTGAGAGCTACGCGGATGTCAATTATCAAGGCACTGATACAGCGCTAGCGTCGAAGACATCAATCGAAGGTTCACCATCTAGCAATCCTTCGAGTTGCCCACCCAGTGCTTGAAAATGGCTCGTGGCAAAATGGAATTCGATTGCTGGCATATCTCGCCACTGCTCGTAAAACATGATGCTGTCGCTATCGTCATGGCTGCGAAAAAAACGGTAACTGATGCAGCCCGGCTCAGCGCGGGACGGCTCGAGCATGGTCTCTAAGATTGCGGTGACTTGCTCTACCCTGCCTGGCAGAACTTTCATTTCGGCGACGATGATGTGCATGGTGATATTGCACTTGATTCTGCTGGTGATTACAAGGTTAGTTTACTGTTTGCATAAACAAGACACAATCGCACACAGCAGCAACCTCGCGCAACGCCCTATATTAAATATCACATTCAGTTGACACCCACAAACTAGCGCCTGACTTAAAACTACTACCCTTATATTTTTCGCGCAGGTCATCAGCAATCGCCGTGCGAGCACGTTGTTCTGCACCTTCAGCATCAAACAAACTCGACTGAAAATAATTCGCCGAAAAATTAGTAAAGCGCACCCCTAGCAAACGCACCAAACTGCGCCGTTTCAGCATCTTTTCAAGCAACACCACTGCTTGCTGCATCCATAACTGCTCGTTATCACTATGCTGAGGTAAACTTATATCACGCGTTCGAGTTGTGAAATCGGCAAATCGCACTTTGAGACTAAGAGTTTTCGCCGCCAACGATTTACTACGCACGCGCGCACAAGCCTGTTCAAGCAGTAACTGTATATGCCCACGCAACAACTTCATATCGTCGATGTCGCTAGCAAAAGTTTGCTCGTGGCCGATCGACTTAGGCGCCGAACTCTGCCACGGCGGACACA
>Ga0257121_1002156_pt1 | contig 14172 bp, 11 predicted proteins | sample SI106_100metaG_FD_190180 | JGI IMG/M metagenome (GOLD analysis project Ga0257121, IMG submission 190180) | Marine microbial communities from Saanich Inlet, British Columbia, Canada - SI106_100 | ecosystem: Environmental > Aquatic > Marine > Inlet | place: Canada: British Columbia | collected... | reverse complement strand
AAATTGTCATATCTCACCATATGTGTTGATAGATTTAGTATATCCTGAATTAATAGAAATTGAAGATAATGTTACAATAGGTTCAAATGCTATGATTTTTGCACACATTAATCCAACTGCAAATTTAATTTTAAAAAAAACACATTATCCACGAAAAGTGGGTAAAGTTACAATAAAATCTGGAGCTGTAATAAATCCAGGAGCAATTATTACAGCAGGAGTAACAATTGGTAAAAATTCAATTGTTTCAATAGGTAGTGCAGTTTTTGAAGACATTCCAGATAATTGTGTTGTTTTAGGAAATCCTGCACGGGTGATAAAAAAACTTGATTTTGGAAAAAAATAAATTAAAAAAATATAATTTTGTTAAAGGTATGAAATTAAATTGAATTTACTAGGAATAGATTTTGAAGAATGGTTTCACCCAGAATTGATCCAAAAAGTATTAGAAAATGAAAAAAAAACTTTTCAAGTTGTAAAAGGTATTGATAAAATTTTAGAACTTCTTAGAAAACATGATACATATGCTACTTTTTTTATGGTCGGAGAAATTCTTGAAAAATTTCCAGATATTTTAGATAAAATTTTAGAAAATGGTCATGAAATTGGATTTCATACAATGTATCATTCCAGATTAGATTCAGATAATTTTCAAGAAAAATTTTCGAAGGAATTAGATAATTTTGCTATACTCACTAACAACAAAAGTAAAGGATTTCGTGCTCCTACATTTTCTTTAAATGAAAAATCCTCATGGGCAATTGATACTCTTGAACAACATGGCTATGTTTATGATAGTAGTATTGTACCAGCTAAAAATAATCTATATGGAACTCCAAATGCACCAAAAAAACCTTATAAAATAACTAGTAATTCGTTAGATTCTGATAATCCAAAAGGAAAAATTATTGAATTCCCATTAATGACAACAAAATTTTTAGGAAAAACAGTTCCTGCTGGAGGTGGATTTTATTTACGAACATTGCCATTTAGTACAACAAAAAAAGCACTTAGAACATATGATGAAGCAAATATCCCCGGAGTATTTTACATTCATTCTTGGGAACTAACTCCTGAATTTATGCCTAAAATTAAACTTTCAGTAAAAAATAATTTCATTACATATCATAATTTGGATAAAGTGGTTGATAGAATGGATTATTTACTATCAAATTTTCAATTTACATCATTTGAAAGATATTTGAAAAATAATTAATTCAAATGCCTAATTTAAAAATAATTAGATGTTTCATTGATTCCTTGTTTAATCATGATTAGTGGTCTCCAACTAAGGCTTTTTACTTTAGAACTATACACAACAAAATTCTTAAAACATGAAGAGAGGTTTACTGATATGCGCATAGTTTTTGATTTAGATGGAGTTATTTGTGAATTAAAAAAACCAAGTGAGTCATATGGAGAAGTTAAGCCAAAACTAGATGTCATAAAACTTATGAATGAATTACATAGTAATGGAGATCATATTATTATTCATACAGGAAGACATATGCGTACATGTGATGGTAATGTTAATGAAGTTATAAAAAAAGTGGGTAAAATTACAAAAGAGTGGTTAAAAAAAAATAATGTAAAATATGATGAACTGATTTTTGGAAAACCACATGCAGATATGTATATTGATGATTTGGGAGTAACTTTTGATTCTGCAAATGAATTAAAAGTAAAAATGGATGGTATTAAATTAAATTTCATTATACCAATGGGAGGAGAAGGAAAAAGATTCAAAAATTCAAAATTCAATAAACCAAAATTTATGATAGAAACAAAAAATAAGACATTATTAGAATGGGCAATTCAAAGTTTACCATTAGATTTTGCACATAAAATATTTTTTATAATAAGAAAAAATGATGAGCAAAATTTTAGAGTAAAAGAATTTATTAAAAAAATTATGAAAGAAAAATTCTCCAACATAAAATTCGAAATACTACTATTATCAAAGAATACAAGAGGTCAAGCAGAAACTGTTTTGAATTGTAAAAAATATATTAATAATGATAGAGGATTATTAATTTTCAACAATGATACTTATTTCAAATCAACTAGATTAAAATCAAGATTATTATCAATGAAAAATCAAAAAATTGATGGTATTCTAGGAATTTTTAATTCAAATAACCCAGAATATAGTTTTGTTAAAATAGATAATGAAAACAAAGTCATAAAAACCAAAGAAAAAAAAGTAATTTCAAATTTTGCATCTACAGGTATGTATATTTTTTCTAAGGGTAGTGATTTTATAAAATCTGTAGAATATGCAATAGAAGAAGAAATTTTGTCAAAAAATGAATTTTATATTTCAGAATTATATAATATTTTAATAAAAGAGGGGAAAAAATTCACAGTTGATATCGCAGATGAATTTGTTACTTTAGGAACACCAGAAGATATAAAAAAATTTGAGGCATAAAAATTGGAAAAAAATAAGAATGACACTAAAGTGTTAATTTTATCAGGAGGAGAAATTCCAAAAGAGATGCAGAAATTTTTTGGAAAAATTTCTTCAGGTCTTATTCCTATCAATGGAAAGCCTGTCATTTTCAGTACAATTGATAATCTAATTAGTCATGGATATAATAAAATTGCAATAACAGTAGGATATAATAAAAATAATTTAATAAAAATTCTAAACTATAGATATAATGATGAATTAAAAATTGATTTTGTTGAAATAGATTGGAAAAAATCTCCAGGAAATTCAATTATAAAAGCTTTAAAAAATATCAAAGAAGAGAAATTGTTAGTAGTTCTTGGAGATACAGTAATCAATAATGATTATTTTAAATTCATAGATAAACAGAAAGATTTTGTTATATCGTCAAAAAAATTTTCAGATAGTAGTAAGTGGTGTATTGTTGAAACAAAAAATGGAAAAATAAAATCAATTTATGATAAGAAAAAAGAATTGAATATAGGAATTAATTTTTCTGCATTGATAGGAGTATATTATTTTTCTAGTGTTAAAATATTAAAAAATATTTCAAAAAAATATCAACATTATAAAAAAATAGAAATAAGCTCACTTTTAGAAGAATATAAAAAAATTAATAAAATTATAGTGAAAATTGAATCAAACTGGCATGATGTTGGACATAAAAATAATTATTTCAGTTCAAAGAAGGAATTACTTCAAAGTAGATTTTTTAATTATTTAGAATTAGATGAAAAAAATGGAATTGTTACAAAGAAAAGTCAAAATATTGAAAAACTAAAAAACGAAATCAACTGGTACAAATTAATTCCAAATCAAATAAAAATTATAACTCCAAGAATAATAAGTTCAAGGATCAACAATAATCCTAATTTAGTAATGGAACATATTGATTTTTCAACATTAACTGAAATTTGGCTTTATGGAAATATTAGTTATAAAAATTGGCAGTCTATATTAGATGACTTAAAAAATATCATAAATATATTTCAAATAAACAAAAAAGTAGTCCCTAAAACGGATTATGAACAAATCTATATCACTAAAACTCTAGATAGAATACAAGAATTAATTTCATCAAACCCAATATTTAAAAAATTGTTTAATTATGAATATGTAAAAATTAATGGAAAGGTATATGATAATTGGAATAAATTAAGTGAAAAAATTTTTCTTAAAATAAATAAATTATTTTGTAAAGATGATAATTGTTTGATACATGGAGATTTGTGTTTTTCAAATATTTTATATGATATTCCAAATAATCAATATAGAATAATTGATCCTAGAGGAAAATGGGGAAATTCTGTATTTGGGGATATAAAGTATGACTTGGCAAAATTAAGACATTCAATTGTGGGAGGATACGACTCGATTAACAATGGGTTATTCTCAATTGATCAGAAAGATAATTCATTAAAAATAAATATATTAAAACCAACTCAATATGAAAAAATTTCAAATGATTTTGATTTATGGATTTCAAAAAGTTGGAATTTAGAACAAATTAAGATGATAGAAGGTTTGTTATTCATATCTATGATACCATTGCACAATGAAGATATTAAAAAGCAATTAGCATTTTATGCTGTTGGAGTACAAAGATTAAATGAAATTAATTTTTCAAAAATTTAGAATATGAAATTAACAATAGGAATACCAAATTTTAATGGAGGAAGTAATCTAAAAGAAGCTATTGAGTCATGTCAACATATTAAACTGCCAAAAGAAGATATCGAAATTCTCATTGTAGATAATCAATCTACAGATAATTCTATTTCCACCATAAAAAAACTAGGTGAAAAAATTTCAAACATAAGACTGTGGCAAAATTCAACAAACGTAGGAAGAATTGGTAATTGGAATGCTGTTTTAGAAAAAGCTGAGGGAGATTATTTGATTTTATTATTTACAAATGATAAGATATATGAAAAAAATAACATTGAAAAAATTCTTGAAATTCTTGATGAAAATCAAACTATATCATTATGTATTTCAGCATTAATTAAAAAAGAAAAAAATGGAGAGAAAATTAAAAAAGGATATTTTGATGACATCATACTTTGTAATTCAAAAGGTTTTTCAAATGATTCTATTTGCAGAGGATTATTTCCATTTGGAACTATTGAATCAATAATTTATAGAATAAAGGACATCAAAGAAAATAAAATTCAATTTTTAGAAAATTTACCTATTAATGCAGATGAAATATTTTCATATAATTTAGCAATAAATAGAGAAAAAATTCTATTTAATCCCATACCTCAGATTATTTGGGATTTAACAAAAGAAAGATTTCATGGAAAAATAAAATATAGTGAAGAAGATAATGAACATCAAAAAACGATCCAAATAATTAAAAACATAGGTAAATTTCAAATTAACAGTAAATTAATCAAGACATACCGTATTCTAAATTTTTTAAAATATTATTTTACAACTGAAAAAGCAATATTAAAAAATCTGAAAATGATATTTAAAGAAATAATATTAAAACAAAATTTCGTATTAGATAAAATTTTGATTATATCCATTTTTGAAAAAATATTTTCAAATAAAGATGCAGATGAGATATTTTTTAAAAATTTAATAAAAAAATGGAGAGAAAATTAAGAATAAATTCTATAAATAGTTCCATCTAAAAGTGAGACAACATAAAGACTACCATCAGAACCAAATTCAATATCAGATATTAGACCAAAATTTGAACCAAACAAAATTTCTTCCATCGAGTCATTTTCAATAGAGTCTTTTTGTGATAGATTTACAACTTTATCCTGAAGGAGTTCACTTTCAAATACAAAATCTGTTCTATTTTCATTTAATTGAAATTTGTAAATATTACCATTGTTAGAATCAGCCACAAATAACCAATTTTCATATTTTTGAAACATTGATGAATCAGCAAAATCCAATGCGGTTATTCCTATTGGTAGTTCCCAGCTAAATTTTGGATCATCGTATACATATTCTTCATATCCAGGAGGTGGATTAATTACTACATCAGAAGGACCCATAATTTTAGCCCATCCACTGTTAAATTTTTTATTTATCAAATTTATTTCATCAAATTTATCAGCCCCATTTTCTGTATCCCATAGATAACCTGTGATAGGATCAACTGCTAATCCAAAACTATTTCGAATTCCAATTGCAGCATAACTACCAGGAGGATCTATTTGAAGTATCACGCCTGTATCTTTCCAATGTCCAAATGAAAATTCATTAAAGAAAAATCGTTCAGCACACTCACCAAGATTTTGAATAATGTTTAATGGATTGGATTCAAACTTATTTTCTTGAGTTTCAGTATTCCCCCAACCTGAAGGATTTGTAGTATAATATTTGAATGATACATTAATGCAAGATATAGTATCTTTTATTGTATCATTAATTCCTCTTTTAACGTCTTCATCAGAACGTGTGCCTTGACTAAAATGTCTAAAGCTATCTTCAGGTAAATAATTTTGTAAAACTCCAGCCTTATAATCTTCTCCTGTTACTGCAAAAACAGTTCCAAAATTATCACTTACCATTGCACCACCATTGTAAGTTACTTCATCTGCAGGTAATTCTTTAAGTAATTTTTTTTGTGTTAAAAACTCTCCATTCCATTCAAATTTGTATATTTTATTACCTAATGCTAATCCTCCATCATGAAATGCTTCTGTTAAAAAAATATATACTGTAGAATCAACATTTGTAATTCCTAACAATCCTTGTTCACCATAATTACTAACTTCAAGATCAAGAACAGTATTTAGTTCCCCATCTTTAAATGATAAAATCTTTCCATCATTTTTTTGTAATATTAAAAGAGTATCATCTAAAAAAGTTATGGATATTGGAGTAGATAATCCTGAAATAAATTTTTCAAATTTAAAATCATCAAAAATAATTGGTTCATCAATTATTTTCTCCAAAATTGGTTTTTCAAATTCAACATCACCTACAACAACATAACCAACCATCCATGGATGAATACTACAAAAATAGGATTGTACTAAATTATCTGATTCAAAATTAAATTCAAAGGATTCTCCCGTTTGTAAAAGAGGACTTGTAAAAATATTACTAGGTCCATCTCCAGGTGTACCACTGATAATATTGTGTAATGCATCATCATTATTGATCCATTTGATAGAATCGCCCTTAGCAATATGTAAAATTGTGGGATTAAAACAAGAATCAATTAATTCACAACCAGGATTGTAAGAATTTTGGTTAATTTCTACAATTTCTTGAATAGGCTCTTGTGCGTAAGCATTACCAAATAATCCAATAGAGAATATCATTGAAAAGAAAATTAATTCCGATAAATGCATTGTTTTAATTAAGATTTTAGTTAAATAATTACCTTTAAAATTTAAAAAAATTAGATAAGTCTTAAATAATCAAATTTTGAGAAAAAGCTGATCTAATAATATGAACATAACCATAGGTATTCCAGCTTTTAATGAAGAGAAAAACATTGGAAAAGTGATAGTTACTCTTAAAAAAATTACAAATAACATTATTGTATGTGATGATGGTTCAAATGACCTTACAAAAGAAATTGCTGAAGGGTTAGGTGCTAAAGTTATTTCACACACAAAAAATATGGGTTATGGCGAAGCAATAAAATCGATTTTTAATGAAGCAAAGAAAAAAGAAGCAGATATTTTAGTAACATTTGATGCAGATGGTCAACATAGACCAGAAGATATCATGAGTCTTACTAAGCCAATTATAGATCAAGAAGCAGAAGTAGTGATTGGATCTAGATTCTTGAAAAATGAAACAAATATGCCAAAATATAGAAAGATCGGAGTTAAGGTTTTAACAAAAGTAACCAATATGTCAATTAAAGAAAATCTTACTGATTCTCAAAGTGGGTTAAGAGCATATCAAAAAAAAGTTTTACAAAATATTAGTTTAACAGATAGTGGGATGGGTATTTCTACTGAGATATTAATTAAAAGTCATCAAGAAGAATTTAGAATTGTTGAAGTTCCAATACAAATTCTATATGGCAAAAATACATCAACTCATAATCCAGTATCCCATGGGACATCTGTTTTATTAAGTACAATAAAATATACTTCAATACAACATCCCTTAAAATTTTATGGGATTCCAGCAGTAATTTTTCTTGTAACAGGGTTATCATTTTTAATTTGGACTTTTCAAATTTATGCAGAAGAAACAAGAGTGGTTACAAATATTGCACTGGTAGGAATTGGAACTATAATACTAGGAGCCGTATTATTGATTTCTGCAATTTTATTATACTCGTTAGTAAGTGTAGTACAAGATAATAGAAATAGATAATTTTCATTATTTAATATCATGAATTTTTGGAATAATCTACGTGAAAGACTTGAACAAGTAAGAGGTCTAGGATTAATTGGTTTTGGAGATATAACAGGGGTAATTATATCATCAATTTTCTGGTTTTATTTAGCATCAGTGATTGAACCACATGAATATGGTGATATTCATTTTTTCTTGTCAATGGCTGTTATTGCATCATCAATTGCATTATTTGGAACACAGGATTCCATTACAGTATTAACTGCAAAAGGGCACAAAATTCAATCTGGATTAAATGTAATTTCTCTTGGAATTAGTTCAATAGCATCACTATGTTTAATTATTTTTTTCCAAAGAATCGATGTAGGAATTATTGTCATTGCATTTGTTATCAATACTTTATCCATAGGGGATTTGTTAGGGAAAAAACAATTTTTTAAATATTCACAGTACAATATTCTACAAAAAATTTTGACATTAGTTTTAGGAATTGGATTTTTTTATGCATTTGGTCCATCGGGAATAATATACGCATTAGCAATTTCATATGCAGGGTATTTAATACGGATTATCAAAACTTTCCAAGAAATTCCAATAAATTTTAAATTAATTAAAGAAAAATCAAATTTTCTATCACATAACTATGTTATGTATTTGGTTGGTAGTTTTGGAAGTCAAGTAGATAAAATTATTGTGGTACCGTTGCTTGGTAGTGCAGTACTTGGAAATTACAGTTTAGCACTTCAAGTAATTACAGTATTTACAATGTTTACAACAATATTATTCAAATTTTTGTTACCACAAGAATCAAGTGGAATTCAGAATAAATTTTTGATTCAAATTGTGATTGTTATTTCTGTAATAGTAACTATTTTAGGAATATTTTTATCTCCTTTAATAATTCCAAATTTTTTCCCAAAGTATGTTGATGCAGGAGTGGCAATACAAATTATGAGTCTAAGTATTATTCCAATAACCATAAGTACAATTTGTACTTCAAGGCTTTTATCAAAGGAAAAAAGTAAAGTTGTCCTTATAGGAAATAGTTTAGGAGTAATCATCATAATATCAGGAATTCTTTCTTTAGGTTCAATGTATGGAACTATAGGAATAGCCTTGTCTTTTGTTTTATCATCTATTACAAAAGCAACCTATTTGGGATTAATAGTAAAAAAGTATGAAAGGAGTATAAATTGAGTCAAAACAATTCAAAAAGATCTAAACAAAATATTCTAAGTTATTTTAATAATATCTGGATTATTTTAGGAATAATTTGCACAATTGGTTTTCTTCTAAGAGTAATTTGGATTGAGTATGAAGTGCCATTGGTAGCAGATAGTACTGGATATTTTTGGTATGCAATTGAAACTTCAATTACTGGAAGTTTTCCCAATTCAGAATGTGGATGGAGATGTACATTTCCAAATACTGGATGGTCATCTTTTGTTTCAGTATTTTTCATGATGTTTTCATCTGATAATTATCTAGATTATATGAATTTACAAAGATATTTGGGAGTAATTATGTCAGTTATTACAATCATCCCAATGTATTATCTTTCTAAGGTTTTCATTGAGAAAAAATATGCAATGATCGCTACTATACTTTTTGCTTTCAATCCAAGAATTGTTGAGAATTCAATTTTAGGAATTGCAGAACCAATGTATATTTTTGTCATAGTATTAATGCTGTATACATTTTTTCAGCATGGTAAAAATTATCCATATATTACATTTGGAATTATAGGAATTATTTCAATAATAAGATATGAAGGGTTATTACTATTTGTACCAATTTCATTATTATATTTTTACAGATTCAAATTTTCAAAAAAAATAATTCTAAAATATTTTATTGCCATTACAGTTTTTCTTTTAATTATAATTTCTTGGGGAACGATGAAAATTGATTTGACAGGTAGTGATGGCATAATAAGTCATATATCAGCTGGTCCAATTTATTATAATAGTATAATTAAAGATAAACAAGATCCTAATGAAGCAATAATTAATTTCTTAAGTACGGGTATTAACAACATGTTTAAATTTTTAGGATTAGCAACTCTACCATTACTAACTTTTTTGATACCACTTGGAATATACATAATGATTTCAAAAAAGAAATTATCAGAATTTCTTATTTTGTTTAGTATTGTTATTGTGTTGCTAATACCTGCGTTTTATGCATATTCAAGAGGTTTTCAAGAAGTGAAATATTTACTTGCTATTTTGCCCATATTTTGCATATTTTCATCATTTTTCATTAAAAACATTATTGAAAAAATAAAATATAAAAAATCATTCCTAATTCTGTTTATTGCTATAGTTATTGCCTCCACAATAGGATTCATAGAATACAAAAATGTAGATGAAGTAAATCAAGTTGAAGTTTATGAATTTTCAAAGGTAGTATATTCAACAGTTTCAATAACAAATTACTTTGCACATGCAGAATATCTAGATAGTATGAGAATGGAATCTTTGAAAGAATTTCCAATTTTACGAAACGATTTGCCAACAGGTATACCCATACTGTATACAGATTATTCAACCAAATATGACAACATAGAAGAATTTATAGAAAAAAATAGAATTAATGGTTTAACACACATAATCGTAGATAAAGGGGATTCAAGATCAAACATTTTTGATGATATTTTTCTAAACGAAAAAAAGTATACATATTTAACAAAAATATTTGATACGTTTGATAACGGATACAAAGATTATCATGCTAAAATTTTTGAGATCGATTATAATGAATTTTATAAATTAAAAGGAATTATGGATTCTTAAATTTATCATAATCAATTTCAAAAACTTTAACCTTAAATTTTATAAATCCTAATTCATTTGTATCAATAATTTTCTTCAAATAACTATATTGTTGATCATTATAATAAATATCAGACAAGAAAGGATACCAAATTTCAGTGACACCATCTTGATTAATTGCTATATACTTCAAATTTTCTTTTTCACTATTTAAAATAAAGTCATCTAAGGACGCTCCAGAAATATTAATAATTTTAATATCTTCAGTTATGGGTACAGGTGAACTTGGAAAACGTTGTTCAATTAAATTCAATTTCATATTAAATTCAGATAATTCTAGAAAACTTATTCCTCGTAATGCATTTCCAGCATCAAGAATATTACCTGAAATTTTATTTTCTAATAATTGAGCTAATTTAATTTGTTCTTGTTCCTCAAATTTATCCATAACATCATATCGCATCATAAATAAGGATGAAAGTACAATTATCACACCTAAAATAATAATTAAAGAGTAATGTTTTTGTTTTTGAGTAAACGAAAATGTACTTAATCCATATTCTATTAATCTTTGAATTGGAATAGTAGCAAAAATTATTAAAAATGGTAGTAAATAAAATAGAAATCTTCTTTCGGGAATTACTGAAAAAGAGATTATCATTAAACTAATTGTGGTTAGAATTAGTATCCAATTAGCATTAATAGATTTTTGACGTTGATCAAATGCTCTAAATGAAAATAAAATACCAATAGGAATTAAAATTATTAAGTATGGGAAAGAGATTTTGGTTAATTGTTCAACAATATTGAAAATTCCAGTTAAAATGAACCTATGAATGAATTCGGGTACACTATGATCATCAATATAATCAATTGCAGAATATTCTAAATTAATGGTATCTATAGATTGAAGTGTATCAAATTCTCCTGTAAAAAGTGAAGATCCTAAGTCAAAATATAATGGATCACCATATGTATCATATCTATTAACTAAGATTGGTGTAATTATTAAAAAGAAAACACTTAGACCAAAAATAAATTTGATAAATGTTTTTGATGAAAGTTTAGAATAATAAAAAAAGATTATAGATATAGCTAAAAGCATAATTGCTCCTGGTATTCTTACCCATACTAATAATCCAGCAAATAAGAAGGATAAATAAAATAATTTTGAATTTTGATTTAAAATAAAATAAAATGAAATCATAAAAATTAAAATATAAAGTGGTTCAGATAAGGCCTGGCCGGAATTATAGTTTAAGTGAGGTTCAAATGCAAATAAACAAGCTGCAACTAAAGAATATTTTTCTGTAAAAAACTTTCGAGATAATTTATACATCATAAAAATACTAAATAATGAAATAACAATGCTTATTGTTCTTGCAGTATCAGAATAATCTAGAAAATTTTCTGAATTTACTAATTCAAAAAATGGGCTTAAAAAAAGAGACCAACCTAAAGTTTTAGCAGAATTAGGTGAAAAATCCCCATTAGTATGTCCTATTGCATCAAGGATGTATCCCATAGCATCTTCATCTGGAAAAGTTGAAAAGTTTGTAACATACAACTTTAGACCTAAAGATATTACAGAAATTATTACTAAACAAATAATGATAGTAGATTTTTTCAAAAAAATCACCTGTTCCAGAAAATAAATTCTTTAATTATTCCCAAACTTAACTCTGCACCAGTTGATAAAGGTCGCATTTTTCTTTTCCCACCAATTCTTTCTCCTTCATTTCCAATAATTTCACAAATTTTTTGTTTTCTTTTTAATCCTCTGATACTCATTTGTTGGGTAGATGACATACCCATAGCATCAAAATTTAATTCATTAAAGGCATTTCTAGAAATGATTCTACTTTCATTAAGTGTATCAGTCCAATGGCCTCCAAAAAACACATTTGCTAAAAATGCAAACATTTTATTTCCAAACCCATCAACAATCCCAGCATCAAGATTTACTGAACCTTTTCCAAATCTTGTAACAAGAACTTGATCATAACCCTCTCTAAGCTTCTCAATTAACTCTGGAATTTTTTCTGGATCATCATTCCCATCTGGACCAAAAAGAATAATGTTGTCTGAAGTTGTTGCATCCACTCCTTCAAGAACTGCAGCTCCATGACCACCAGCATATTCACCTTTTTGTTGTTGCATAATAACTCTAAAACCCATTTTTTTTGCTTCTTCTATAGTTCCATCTGTTGAACCACCGTCAACAAAAACAATTTCTTCAACCCATTCTTTCTTAATTTTTGGTACAATGGATTTTACACCAATTATTTCGTTTAATGTTGTAATTATGACTACAGTAGACATGAATTCACAAAAATATTTTCGATATATAAACACCAAGATTTTTGGAAAAAATTGATTTAATTTTATGCTAAATTGGTAGTTTTTCAATAAAATCTAGTAAAGAATAAACAAGAATGTATTAGGTAATTACTATAATATGAAATTTGATAAATTCCTCATAGTCATAATTATAGCAGTCATAATTTATGCTGTTTTCCTCTTTATTTCAGATTTCAATTTAGTATATGAGAAAATAACTAATTTTAAAATTATATTTGTACCAGTTATTCTATCTCTAGTCAGTGTTAGTTGGTTAGTAACATTCTACAGATGGCATCTTTTGTTAAAAAATTCAAATATTCATATTCCAATTAAAAATAATTTTATAATATATCTAGCGAGTTTATCATTATCTATTACTCCAGGTCAAATTGGGGAGGTAATTAAATCAGAATTTCTTAAAAAACAATTCAAAATTCCACGTTCAAAAACTTTACCAATTATTTTCATAGAAAAATTTTATGATCTAATGGGAGCTTTAATTGCATCAATAATTGGAGTGTGGTATTTTGAAGGTGGGTTATACTTGATTAGTATTGGAATAGTTTTACTAGCATTAATTTTTGTACTAATCTTATCAAGAAGTATTTTTGAAAGAATTTTATTATTAATTTGTAAAATAAAGTTTTTTTCAAAATATCAAAAAAATTTTCTTGAATCATATAATGTATTACGTAATTCTTTAAAAACAAAAATTGGCTTAAAATCAGGTATTCTTTCTTTTATTTTTTGGGTCATTCAAGGTGTAGCAGTATATTTTGTATTATTAGCATTAGAAATGAACGAACTAAATTTTCTTATAGCAACATCAGCTAATGCAATTTCTGTTTTAATAGGAGCATTATCGTTTGTACCAGGAGGACTTGGGGTTACTGAAGGAAGTATGGGAGGTCTTTTAGCCCTTCAAGGAATTGAATTTAGTTTTGCATTAATTGCAGGTGTGATAATTAGAATATTTACTTCATGGTATACAGTAATTGTTGGATTTATTGCACTAAAATTTTCTGGCGGTTTTTCCTTAAATGAAGAAAATTAATGTGAGTTTTTATAATAAAATCTTTTAAATGGTGCTTGAAAAGTAATTCGATTTGCTGTAGCCCATTGAAATATTTTTTTCAATCCTTGATCCATAGTAATTTTAGGAGTCCAATTAAGGCTATCTTTTGCTTTTTTATTGTTACAGATTAATCGATTAACGTCATATGGTCGTTCTCTACTTTCATCATACCTAATCTTGGTTTTGGTTTTTGCAATCTTGCTAATTTTCAAGGCTAAATCTCTAATACTTATTTC
>Ga0257121_1002151_pt1 | contig 14192 bp, 24 predicted proteins | sample SI106_100metaG_FD_190180 | JGI IMG/M metagenome (GOLD analysis project Ga0257121, IMG submission 190180) | Marine microbial communities from Saanich Inlet, British Columbia, Canada - SI106_100 | ecosystem: Environmental > Aquatic > Marine > Inlet | place: Canada: British Columbia | collected... | reverse complement strand
CTTAGGTTATAAGGGTCCCGAGTTTTACGACACGGGTATCATCTATTGCCCGTACATCCCAGTGATGGTACAGAGGACAGTAGGACCGAATGATTTCGCTCCCAGAGTTGGTCTGTTGACACGTTACGGCGTTGTTGATAACATCTTTGGCGCCAATCTTTACTATCACACTATTGTGTGTAAAGATCTTGGTCAAGAATTCACTCCCGGGACAGTACGATATTTAGGATAAGTTCTTAAGTCAAGTAACTCATAGCCGTTGAAATGATACACACGGCGATAAAACAATTTTCGACTCTTACAGGTGATGCTGAAGAGTCGTTTTTTTGTCTCTATTGCTTGGCTGTTTTTGTATGTAACGCGCTAGGGTTAATAAGATCACCACACTCTCTCAGCGCGTTAAGGCTAGAGGCCCGGACTGGATTGATATCTATCCCACCTCTCCGCGCGTAGAGACACGTTACAACTAATTCAGTCGGATTTAATATATCACATAATCTTTTATATATTGTTTCACAAATCTCTTCATGGAAGTGACACTCGTCTCTAAATGAAACAATATACTTCAACATGCTTTCCATGGTGACATCTCTCATACCTTTATACATGATATATACATCTCCCCAATCTGGTTGACTTGTAACCCGGCAGTTGCTCTTCAACAGACTGCTATGGTAACGAGAGACTTGATCGTCTTCATGCCTAGTGACGGATAATACCTCCGGAGTTTCTTGATATATATCCACCTTCATCTCACCTAATCTCTCTTGTGATATGCCCTGCTCTAAGGTAGTATATGTATTAATACCCATAACAGGATCTCCCGTGTCTCTGACGTTGGCAGGATGTATATATACCTTTACGTCCGTCTCTAGTAATTCAGACAGATCTTCCATGGATTGCTTCGCGATATTATTCAATACATCGATCGGGGTCTCTCCAAACTTATACATATTATATGAGTTAAAATATAGCTTAATGCTTTTACTCTCTACAATATACTTACTACTGCAAGGATATACTATCTTAGCAACTCCGGCAGCCGGAAGTCCGTTATTAGTCAATCCACTGACCTCGTATGCATTCCATGTATCATATCCTATAAAGGGTAGATCGGTATCTTCAATACCTAAATGCGTTCTATTATTTGATCTAGGCTCATTAACCAGCAACGTTTTATCATACTGGTCCTTATATTCCGACGTCTGGCCTAGGTGCTTATTAATTCTACTATTATCTAATTCACTCATCTATATCTAAAGTTTTTCTAATAATGGACATTCTCTCATCCACAGTCCCGCTCAATCGAACGATCTTATCTCTCCATGTATGGCGACCTGGTATGGATCCGGTTTCTGTCATGACATCCTCATATATCTCTATAATCTCATTTCGAAAGTCAACATCAATACTCCTCTCTCCATCATCATCTAAAGGAATATCATCCGGTTCGGTATAAAATATAACATCTAACCGATCACCTAAAAAAGAGAGCAAGTTCTTTGCATGTTCACGGACCCAGGAATCAACCTTATCCTTCTTATATAGCCAGTGTGTGTATACGTAGCCGTCCAAAATACATCTATCTAATACCACCTTCCCATGGAGAAAATGATTCTCTAAATGCTCCTTCAAAATATAAAGCTGTGTAAGATTATCACCACCTTCATTAATAGTGTGGCCCATCCGCCCAACCTTTCTAGTCACCTCATCAACAAACGACCACTCGTCCTTATAAATGTCATCCTCCGGGTCCTTAACAAACTTCTTGCCAGTCAGCTCACTCTTACATATTTTTAATAAGGTGGTTTTGCCCGTGCTCTGAGCTCCTGTGAAGCTAACTAACATAGTACTATTATAATATATCTCCTATCAGAATGCTACTCATCATCTCGGAAAATTATGTCTATCTTGTGTTATTTGTTGAAATTCCATCTCTTCCTCTGTTGGGTCTTCTCCTACCCAACTATTATCCTCAACCCACATGGCGCATAGCACGTTCCACACAACAGCCGCTGCATGATCTTCATCCTTTTCTCCCGACCACCATGCTTCTAGATGTCGATGAGCACAATCATAAAACACACTCATCGGCATGCCTTTCATCCAGTTGTTCTCTCCATACTTTTCTGCACCATCCAAGTATCTCTTCATCACCCGTTTCAACTCTTTCTGTGGTACCAGACTCATTCGAAGTTTACCTTCTCCTGTGTCACGTTGTGCGCCTGTGTCAAACTGTCTATTCTTCTCTTCCTTCATTAATATCTTTTGTGTTTATATGTTGATATTTGCTTCTATATGTTGATAGGCCACAAACTGCGGCCATTGACATCGAAAATATACACGAATAATCACCAGCTTTGAGAAAAATAATTGCACATATAACGTTTATAACACACGCTACAGCAAGAATTTTGCCCATTAAATTTAAACTACCCCATGGCGCCATATTATTTTTGTACAATCTTTGGCCCGGTGCGGTTCCAGAGATCTACCTCGCATGTGCTAAGGCGTTCACTGAACATACTAAACCTCTTAATATTCCCTTCATGATCTCTCTTCCGGGAGAGACCTCTCTTTGAAATCTCTACACAGTCAATTAAATCAGTACCGTTGTAGCCATTTTCATATGAGGTACTGAAAAGTCCATCCGGGTGGGTAAAGCCAATAATAACACCATACCGGCACTTATCAATAATTTTATGACATACAACGTCTCCGATCTCGTAGTTTTGTTCAAATTTGAATCTAAAGTTTTCATCAATTAATTTACATTTTTCTGCTAACACGCGTTTTATTTTATATGTACCATCTCCTCGGAACATTGGACGGAGCCTCTTATCATATAAGATGACTTCAAACCCGGGCTTATTTCGACCATCGATTATACTAAACACTTCTCCGACCTGCCTAGTATCCCCGGCTTTGAACCGGATAACGCTACCTACTTCAATAGGAGCATCTTTATTAATTTTGTATATTTTTCGTTTCATTTTTCATTATTATGGGTTAATATATCTACCCATAATTGTGTAGCCATTCCATGTAAATGGCAACTTAATGTTCCTTCATCAGAAAAATGATTCCGTGTTGAACATTCGGCTAATATTAGTCCATCATCCACTTGAGGTATTACTCTATGTATAACACACCCAACAGTATCATACTCTTTCAATCCATTTTTCAAAGCGTAGTTATTGTCGAAGACTCTCTTCTGTGGATCCTTTCCTTTCAGCTCCGGATACTTTGTAATGAGCCCGGGATGAAGATTATATATTTTATACTCTTTGCATATTTCCGGAGGAATTATTCGCATCCATCCATGTAATGTAACTACGGTATCTTCTCGTAAAATAGCTCGATAATCTTCAACACTAGGTTTGTCTGGCACATATATATTTTCCTCTATACATTCATGTATATCATCACTACCAGGAGGCTTGTTTGTGACAATAACATCCGGGTTTCTTCCTATTATTTTAGATACGTTAACTATCTCACATCCCGTGTGACTAAAAAGTGCAGTCCAGTGTTTTCCTTGAATCATTATCGCCCTATAATCTTTTTAAACATTCTTGTATTGTATTTTATATCGCTCAGTTGCTTATCTGTAACTTCATGCTCAATTAAGTCAGCTAATAATGTCTTTGGTTTTTGATATAATCCCATGCTATCATTATATCGCAAACCCTTAATACCGGCAACTATTGGGTTACTGGTGTCAATACTTCTTATATTGTATATGTTATTATCTACATAATACTTAAACTCTCTAGCCAAACTACATCCTAATAAATGGTGAGGCTTCTCCCAGTTCCAATAACCTTCATCAATCAATTGACTGATAAACCGCTTCCTCCCGGAGCTGTACTTGACCAGTTTCTCCGGTGCCCAATCATCCTCACACAACCCAGTCATCTGATAGTAACTATAATCAAAACTAATCGCAATATAATCCGCGCGATCTTTCATGAAATTATAGCACCTAACTAACTCATTCCAATCCCGGCCTTGTACAACACCGATTCTCAACGCATCTGTCTTATCCGTATATAAATGCTCCCAGTCTTTCCAGGACTGTGTAGTATCATAACAACTTTCCAACACATCTGGTACAATATACCAATTAGGTTGAAGCTTATCAATCCACTTAACATACTTCTTTGGGTCGAATGATTTGCCCAGCTCAAATATACTATTATCTAGCAGCACCGGCTTGGATGATTCATCTACCATTCTCTTATAATGATTATAGTATTCTTGTTGCTCTTCAAATAAATGGACGAGAGCGTAGCCGTAATCATTATAATCATCTGTGCCTAACATACTAATTGGGCTCTCATGTGATACTTCAATTCTCATATTATAATTATATGAACAGTTGTTGCATATGTCAACAACAATCTGTATAATCATAAGTATATATATGAAAGAACATCCCGAGCTATCCGCTGGTGCAAGAAGAGTTATGATGCATGCAAAGAACGTCGCTAGAGACCACAAGCATGACTTCATAACAACAGAGCACATATTATTAGGCATATTAGAGAGCGACCGGCCAGTGAAAGGTGTCCGGGTGATGAGAGACTTAGAGGTTGATACAGACCAATTTAAATCTTTTGTTATGTCCAATCTTAAGAAATATACAGGAAATAAGAAACCGAAATTACAAGATATTGAGCCATCACCGCGTGTACTCAAGATGCTGAGCTACGCTAGTTCGATAGCAAAAGAAATGGGGACCGAACTAGTACAAATTGATCATATACTATTGAGTATATTAGTGAGTGATGCCGGTTCTGGAAATAATCTATTCCGGTTAAAGAATCTAGATGTTAACTTTTTATATGAGGCCATATATGTTGAGGTGCTGCCTAGTAAGAGAACCCGGCGCAAGAAAAAACAACCGGCGGTGGAAGATGCCACCGGTGATGACGGGGAACCATACGGGACTACAGCGAATGATTCTCTAGAAAAATACGCGACGAACTTGACAGTACAGGCCGCGAATGGTGAATTAGATCCAGTTATTGGTAGAGAGTTCGAAACACAGAATATGGTTCAAATACTCTGTAGAAGAACTAAAAACAACCCAGTACTGGTCGGTGAACCAGGAGTTGGGAAGACTGCTGTTGTAGAGCTACTGGCACAAAAAATCGTATCTAGAGATGTGCCTAGGCCATTGAGAGATAAGCACATATATACACTAGATTTGGCTAGGTTGGTTGCCGGGACAATTTATAGAGGGCAGTTTGAGGAGCGGCTCAAGGAGGTTATATCGAGTGTACAGAACAGAAATGATGTTATATTGTTTATCGATGAATTGCATATGCTAGTCGGTGCTGGGAGCAGTACTGGTAGTATGGATGCTAGTAATATATTAAAACCAGCTTTGGCTAGAGGGAAGCTGTCGTGTATAGGAGCGACGACGTTACAAGAGTATAAAGAGTATATTGAGAATGATGGTGCTCTAGAGCGGCGATTTCAAACAGTTCTAGTCGAAGAGCCTACGACAGAAGACACATTACACATATTAAAGGGCATTAAGGACAAATACGAGCAGTTTCATGGAGTTAGATATAATGCCGGTGTTATTAGTGAGATTATATACCTATGTGACCGGTATGTGACTGATAAAAATTTTCCAGATAAAGCGATAGACGTCTTAGATGAGATAGGTTCTAGAGCAAATGTAGACAGATATATACCTACAACTGAAATAGATGACCTCAGAAAGGAACTGATGTCTACCATAAAGCGGAAAGAAAGATCAACAGAGTTACAAGAGTTTGATACTGCATTAGGATATAGAGAGACAGAAGAAGCACTAATAGATCAATTAGGTGATTTATTGATCGAGCAAGAGAAGCTAGAATCTGACAATATATCGATCGTCCGGATATCTAAGGAACATGTAAAGAGTCTAATATCTGATAAAACGGGAGTACCGGTAAGTGCTATTAATACCGACGAAGCTACTAGGATGATACAGTTAGAGAGTAAGGTCAATAAGAAAGTCATTGGTCAATCGGAAGGCGTCAGCCGGATATGTAACGCCATTAAGCGTAACAGAGCCGGGGTGAGCGATCCTAACAAGCCTATATGCTCTCTATTATTCCTAGGACCAACAGGAGTAGGTAAAACATTTCTAGCGAAAACACTAGGAGATGAAATGTTTGACAGTACTTGCTTTAAGCAATATGATATGTCTGAATTTTCTGAGAAACACTCAACTAGCAAACTCATTGGAAGTCCTCCAGGGTATGTTGGTTATGGTGAAGGTGGTAGTCTAACTGAGTTTATAAGACACACACCATACAGTGTAATCTTATTAGATGAAGTCGAGAAGGCTCACCCTGAAGTGCTACAATTGTTTTTACAGGTGTTAGAATATGGCTCGTTGACTGACAGTGAAGGCCTAGAGGTCAATTTTAAAAATACTATAATTGTTATGACGAGCAATATCGGTGCCCATAAGTTTGAAAAACAATCTAGTGTCGGTTTTGCTAGTTCGGGAAGCGTTAGTGAGAGTGTTATCGATGAACTAAAGAAAATGTATGCCCCAGAGTTTATTAATCGATTTGACGAACTGGTTGTGTTTAATAAGCTTGACAATAAGGATCTTCTTAAGATTGCTAATCAATTAATGTCTACTGTAAAACGGACTGTTAAGTCTAATAGTAAGAAGATCATAAACTTCTCTCCGGAGGTGTGCGAGCTCATCGTAGATAAGTGCACAGATATAACTCAGTATGGTGCACGTCCAATGAAACGAACCATTACCGAACTAATAGAAACACCTTTAGCAGATTATATTATTTCGAATTTGGATACGAAGAAGATAACAATTGTCGTAGATGACAAGAAGATTAAATTTGATTCATAATACAGTACTGTTCCATTTCGCGTTGCACTGTATCAACTAGATCTAATATTAAATTGGCAGTTATTTCAGGAAATTCGCCATGCCTGTCAAAGTGTTCTCTTAGTCGAATATCTAATAGCTGTATTCTATAGCACTCAACCAAGTGTTCCATGTCTGTCGTCCTGTTAAGTTCTAGGACCTCTTCATAGCAAACCGGACAAAACATACTGTCATTAGATATATTAGTTATATATTGATCAATATAGTCGCTTAATGATAAAGTGAACTGCATTCCATAAGTATTTATATGGGACCTATAATGAATACGATAATAGGCGCCGGGATTAAACTCGGTGTTAACTGGATCAATGCATGGATTGAACAGAAACGAACTGACCAAATGATGTTAGCAGCTAGAGATGATAAGATAATACAAGCAATGTTGGATAATCAAAAAGCTCAAGCTAATGACCCGTTTGTCAAAATAACTAGGCGAGTGCTTTTTATGAGCATTACGTTTACATTATGTTTCTTAATGATATATTATGCACTGAATCCTGGTATAACATATGATGTGATTGTACCTAAGGGCGACAATGCCCGGTGGGGAATCTTCTCATGGGTGTTTGGTGGCAAGGACTGGGAACTAGTTCAAATGACCGGAGGTTTGTTATTAACAAGCTTCTTTGATTTATGCTTTATGGTAGTTGGCTTTTATGCTGTACCTAGCAAGCGGAGATAATTAGTTCTCAAAGAACTGCCTGATGGTTGGCTTTGCAGGAGTTACCTTGATTAGAAACGGGAGCTCCTTATCAAACCGGTATGTCTTCTCATCATCGTCATCATCGTCATCATCTTTGTCTCCCGTTGATTCGACGGGTAGATCCTTAATGTCATCGATTGATGGCATGTCTAATTCAGGATCTAGTGCCCACATGATATCATGCTCGGCAGCCCATCTCTTCATTCTCCTGATGGGTACCATCAAATTAAATCCTTCTCCGGCTCCGCGGACAATCATTCCGACATACTTTCCATCTTGTAAGTATACGCCGCCACCGGAACTACCAGGGAAAGCCGTTACTGTTGTTTGATCATACTCTACCTTCTCCCTTATTCTACCCACCTGTGATACAATACCACTTGTCATGCTGTTCGAACCAAATTGTCCTAAGAGAGAACCTACATGAAATAAAGGTGTACCGATTGGTATGATAGGCTCTTTATCATCTAAATAAAATTTAGCGCTCGCTTTCCCGTAGTCTCTTGCTCTCACCATGAGAAGCGCTAGATCCTCTCCATCATCCGCGTCGCTGTACTTTATAACAGTAGCGTCCATCTTCATTTCTCCGACACGCCTTCCACCCTCTACGAGCTCTTTAATTATTTGCACATCACTAAACTCTACAATCTTTGATGTCTTTCCGTCTTCGATAACAGTCCGGACACTTCTTAGATTGTCAACCACGTGACCGCACGTCCAGACAAATGTTATCTTCTCGTCGCCAACTTCTCTAGTGATCAATACTCCAGAGCCTTCAGACTTACTATACTTCCCTTCCGATCTAATAGTTACAGAAATATCTTGAAGGTATTTCGATACTACTCTGGTCTCTTTCGGCGATAGAGCAGATAACGGATTAAATGATAGGGTAAAGACTGCTAAGATAGTAAATAGTTTATTCATATATACCCGTATTTATATACAGGTTACCGTAAAACAACTAGCTGCCTTAGTTTTCTTTTGTAGCCTTGAACACCGAGACGAGCTTAGCAATAACAGCTTCACCATCTCCAAGATCAACCGGTGGTTTAACCGGTACCGTCACATCATTCGCGCTATTGTATTCTTCATCTCCATAGCCATAATCACCATAGATGTCTTCTCCAGTAGCATCTGCATCGATTTCCAATGCTTCTGAACTAATCGGCTCGACCGGTGGTTCCCATTGATCCGCTTCCACCTTGTAGATGTCGCTGAATATAATAAACATCAATTGCCGGGTGTGTTTATTCTTCTTGGTACGTGCAACAAAGTCTATAATATCTGCTTTAGTAAACTTGCCTTCTAATGTAGCTATTGGATTAGCAATACTCGAGTAGCATTTGTGAGGTATATACTCGTTAGCAATACTAGCACAGTCTCTAATAACATAATAAGCACTCTTTTTCTTAACCTCTACCCCAGTATCAGGTTTAACCATAGCAATACTACTAGGCTTAAGTAGATTCCGCTGAGGTATCTTACTGGTAGATAGTATCGTTTTCTCGAAATTCATTACTTATACTCTCTCTTTACCTGTACTCTAGTATCTAAGCTCTCTATAATCTCTTTAATGTCTTTAATGTCTTCAGCTAGAGAACCACATTCGCACTCACATCCCGCAGAACCTGCGCGAAAGACCAACTTCCGGATATCCTCATTCTCTTTCTTAAGTACATCTATCTCTTTATATAGCTCGTTAACTTTATTTACTTCCCAATCTTTCATATACTCTTACTTATTCAATCGGGTAAAAGGATCAAGCACCGAAGGTGCTAAAAAATTGAGCCGCAGGCTCCCGCATCCGCCGTCAACTCCGATATCCCCGTACGGTCCTACCCCGTTTACCTCCGTTTACCACCGTCTTCGAAGTCTTGTCCTGAGTCCAGCCAATCCCCGGAAGGTTCAGACTCCTCTAATATCTGATCTTCTGTAGGTTCGAGAGCTACCGGGATGTCCTCTTCATCCTCAATCTCTATTTTCTTAGAGGTATTAGTAGGTGGGACATTACGGGATAACCAGGCGGTGCCCAGGCATATAAGGATTGTTGCGCCTCCTATACATAAGAATGTAGGAATGACGCCTGGCTTGTTCTCTGTTAGTCTCTGTTGTTCTGATATATCGATCTTCCCATCGTTGTTCAGATCTACCAGACTAATAGGTATAGGAGTTGCGGGCGTCGCTTGCAATTGTGGAGATGTGCTATTTCTTTGCTGCTTCGCAGGTCCTCTATTACCTACCGTTGTACAACCGCAAAAATTAAAAATAACTAGACACCACACCACAACGGTTGCCACAAATATAACACATGTGTACTTCTTCATATGTGGTTATTTAATGTGCCTATATAGAATTGCCAATAAGGAGAGCGCCAAAAAAATCTGCGAAAAAATGGGAGCATGGGTATCCCCCTTTACCTTATATCCCGCTCTCCTAAGACGTTTCTCGCACGCCCACCTTCTCTATAACCCCACCGCATTCTGAGCCCCAACCTTGTATCTGAGACCAACCTCTTTCTGCGAGACCCCTTACGTGTTTTAGGCAACTACTTGGAAGAAAACTACAACCTATTACGGTGACTACTATTACGAGTGTTAGTTTCATCTATCTATATTGTATGATGCCCTGACCTAATGTGCAACAAAAGAGGAGGCAGCCTTTTGGCATACCTCCTCCTAAGGATCAGTTATGGAAAAGTTAACTGGTGGCTAGCTCAGCCTTCTTAGCCTTAAGCTCTTTGATCTGATAGAACAAACGATCGATTCGTTCCTGGATCTGTTGAGCTTTTCTTTCGCTAGGTGCTGGAGCTGCTTCCCTACTTACATAATTCAATTCAAAGACATCGATGTTATTATCGAACTTCTTTTCAATCATATTCGCCAGGTACTTGTGATAAAATTTCTTAACGCTACCAGTAGTGGAGCACTTAACAGTATAGTTGTTAAGGTCGATAGTAACCTTCTCACCGGATTGACTATCGAATGAGTAGTTGTGAATGGCCTTGCGGCTCTTTTTAGTGTTGTTTTCCATATTGATTTTCCTTTTTGTTGTGGCGTGATTGCCTGATTGTATCTATATTATATCGTCTGATCTTTTAAAGCGCAACTTAAGTTATAACACTCTGATGCGGGGTCCTTCTGCGATCTGTTCGTCAGAGGCGAGATCGAGCGTGTAAGGTGAGTGCTGCTTGAGGCGGTCTAAGCCTTTTTCCAACTCTCTGATGAGGTCGATTGCGGGGGCTAGCGGTCGAGGAACGAATGTCATCGGCTGACCATCCTTGCGAATTATATATTGTTTTTCCATAATGTATTATCTGATTGTTTCTTAATTATAACGTCTGATCTTCTGATGCGCAACTTTAGAGGTTGATGAATATCACTTGAGGTATCAAGTTGAATATCCAGAGCAGTGTTAATGTGAGTACGATAGTTAGTATTGTCTTCATTGTTTATATAATAGTGGAGTTTCTTCTGATGCGCAACTTATTTGTTACACCTCAATATCGATCAATTCAACTGGAAAGATGATGGTGAGACTCTCTCTCAAATTCTCAACAGCATTCTTACGAGATTTGGTCTCAGTCCAATTGAGCTCTTCAACGAAATCAGGATCTTCCATGTCCTGCTTCACTTGAGCGTCGATGAAACTCTCAAGATACGTTTTCAACTCTTTCCAATCGTATTTGTTTTCCTGTATCATGATTATATTATCGTGTGATTCTGTTGAAAGCGCAACTTAGAAAGGTACGACAAACTCTTCTGCGTCAAGACTTCTGATCTCGTCTTCAATTCTCATCACATCACAACGACGTCTGGTGTTTGGCCAGTTCCATTCTGCTTGTTCGGCCTGTTCCAACCTACGCTTCAGTGTGATTCGACGTTGAGTGAACCAAGCATGCCATTGTGATCGTGTGGTTATTTCTAGTGGAGATGTAATGTTCATTGATTTGGTGTGTTGAATATTGCTCGGACAATGCCTTTGATGTGGAAACCTATCCTGTTGTAATGGTGAGTCACGAATTGCTGACGAATGCAGCGTGTGTGGAGTATGATCTGATCCTTCTGTGACACTATCGATTGTCGTTAACGTCGTTGAAGAGATCGCCTTCGCTGTCGTGCTTGAAAAGGTCAATGAAAAGACCGATGCAAACAAGCAGCATAGGAGTGAGAAGCAGTAATGTAAGTATATCATTTGTTATCATATTATGATTATCGTCAATTTTCTCAGAATGCGCAACTTATTCCTCCGGCCAAAGAGCATCCCACTCTTCTTGTGTGGCACCGTCGATCAAGAACAACCTTTCGTTGTCGGTCAGATCAGGCCAAACAACCTGAATCATCTCTCCACCTTGCCACCTATCGATCTCCTCTTCAGTGATCGGTAGATCCATTGTCCTGGTTACTCCTGTGTATACGCTAGTCTTAGTGATATTCATATTGTATTAGGTTCTATAGTGAGTCGTTGAAATTCTTAAGGTGAAACTATTTTGCAGTTGGTCTCAGTTACCGGTCAACTTAAAGTACCCTAGGGTCTCTGGTGGCCTCGAGCAACCTCATGCGTTCCTCGCGATTGTTCTGAAGTACCTCTCTGAAAGCTTCGCGTGCGATGTCAAGGTTGTCGATGATATCCTGACCTAGTTCCCTCTGCCAGATCTCCGGAAGGTCTTTCCTGAGAGCCTTCATCAATCCCTGGGCTCTGCTGATCGCCTTCTCTGTTTCAATGCATGGGAACCTAGGCGGCTCTGTTCCGTGATCTATTTCATTTTCCATAATTGTATTATCGTTGATTTCCTTAATATGCGCAACTTATCTTTTGCTTGTGCTTTCTCTTTCTATCGAGCATTTTGTTCTTCAGCTTGTGCGGGCGGGCTTTAGTGAAGAGGATCTGTTGTCTAATCTTCATCTTCACAACCTTCAAGAGCCATTAAAACCTTCATGTGCAAATGATCCTCATGAATGTCAATAGTATTGGGCAAATCATCTCCATACCCAATATGCAATTTATATGAAGAGGACGCTTTTGCATCTCCTAACACACTATAAAGGATTTCGACGCATTCTTCAATAGCATCCAAATCATCACTTAAGTAAAACCGTTTGTATCCTTTGCTGACCATAATTATATTATCGGTGATTTCCTTATAAAGCGCAACTTAATAGGCACATTCGGAATAGAGATAATTGAGAGTGTCTTTCAAATCCTCATAAACAGATAATCTTATTCCCTCTTCAGTATAGGTTGATTCTTCATCTTCCTTATCATACCAAAAACCACTCTTCTCATCATATATGAGAGAGTCTTTCATTTGCTGCTCCATCTGTAATCCTAATTCTTTTAACTTATCCATAACATCATTATATGCACTCAATTCAGAATGCGCAACTTAATTAAACTCCCTCTACAAAAATTATATTATCCCAATTCTCACTACTTCCTTCTTCATTCTCCTCATCAATACATCTCTCCAACATATCTCTATTCTTAATAAAGGGGAAATATTTTTCAAACATCTCCAAATCAAATTCATATTCTTCTCCTCTATCTATTCTATCTCCAACCCATTCTACAAATTTATTAAATCTATCTTCCATAATTATTTTTCCTCTATAATATCACCCAAAATCTCATCAATCTCTCCAGTAACAAATTCACTCACATTCCACATACATTCTTCATTACTCTCATCACTCTCTTCTTTATATTTCTCCAATTCACTCTCATAATATCTTTTTACAATTTTTTCTAATTCTTCTCTCATAACTTTATCCTATTATTTTCTCTATCTTTCCATCATCAATACCATCAATAATTTGGGATACATTATCCATAATTCCCTCATCAATAGTAGATTTATATTGGTCAACAGATTCTACATCATTCTGTTCATCATTATAATCTTTCATTTCTTTAACAGATTGGAGAAAATATCTTTCAATAAATTCTTCAAATTCTTCATAACTGATTTCTTTTTCCATACTCTTATTATATGGTGATCACCCAAAAAGCTCAACTTTTGAGATAGTGCTATTTTTATATATTTTGGAATGGTTCTCCCCATACTTATAGTATAATAGGACAACAAAAAACTCAATTTTCTTCCCTGAACTTAAGTCTTTTTGTTAAATCTAACCTCCCCTAAACATAACTACATTATAAAGAGGATCTCTGAAAAGCTCAACTTTTTGTTTTGTGTGAGAATAGGTGGATTTTTTGTGGTTTTATCAACCTATCCAACTCAACATATTTATCGGATCAACCTATTTTGAGAAAGTTGCAGATTTTTGTGAGAGATTATATCAATATCACATCAACAATTCACTTAAAAGGCTTAATCTTATCTCCGCCGACAATAGTAAAGGGCTGTATGGCTGTACCCATTCCAGTGTAGTAGATAAGAGTAGAGCAGGCACCCTCTCCATCAAGAGCGCTATCGTCATGCATATCGATCATCTCTCTGATAATGACATTATGCACCGTAGTAGGCATACGGAGTGTTTGCAAGCGGTCCCTTACGCTCAGATAGAGGGGGAAACCTACATACTCACCCATTGCCATACTCTCGGA
>Ga0257121_1002150_pt1 | contig 14197 bp, 13 predicted proteins | sample SI106_100metaG_FD_190180 | JGI IMG/M metagenome (GOLD analysis project Ga0257121, IMG submission 190180) | Marine microbial communities from Saanich Inlet, British Columbia, Canada - SI106_100 | ecosystem: Environmental > Aquatic > Marine > Inlet | place: Canada: British Columbia | collected... | reverse complement strand
TTATATCTTAAGAAAAATTAGACAATTAAAAAGTAAAATAATTTTTAATAATTTTCTAAATAAAAAAAAAAAAGTTGAATTATTATATGGATTTAGTAAAGCTGGTAATGGTTACAATCAAGCAATACATAGAGATAGCGACTCAAGATTAATTGTTTTTTTACTTTATTTAAATGATATTCCAGCAAATGCAAATGGAGGAAATCTAGACTTATACAAAAAAATTGGAAAAATCACTGAAATTGAAAATCCAAGTGAAAATTCTCTAGAAAAAATAACAAGTATTGCTCCTAAAGAGGGCAGACTCGTCATATTTAAAAATGATGATGACTCGTACCATGGTGTCAAAACAATGAAAAATTATATAAATTATAGACACTTTATTTATGGTGCATTTACGATCTTAAATGATAAGTGTCCTTTTATCTCAAACAAAGAAATTCCAACTGAATTTTTTCTATATTAAAAACAAATTAATATTTTTATTTTTTTTCTAAACGATGAATAATTTTTCTTACTTTATTTAAATCTTCATTTGTGTCTACAGCCACTGATTTATCACTTAATTCGATACATTTAACGTCAACACTTTTTTCAAGAAATCTAAGATATTCTATATCTTCTTCAAATTCTAATTTACTCTTTTTTGTTGAATAAAATTTTTTGAGTTGTTTTTTTGGGAAAGCATAAATACAAACTTGTCTGAAAGCAAAGTTAAATTTACCCCTTTTATTGGCGGGTATTGGAGATCTTGAAGCATAAAGTAAATATTTATCTTCAGAAAAAACTACTTTTGGAACATGAAGACTTTTAAACATTTCTTGAGATTTTATTTTTGTGTAACCAGTAATTATTTCATTTTGATACTTTTTTGAATATTCAATAATTTTTTTTATATCTTTTGGATTAAATAATGGTTCATCTCCTTGTAGATTTATATACACATCTGCATTTATTTTTTTTGATGCCAGATAAACTCTATCTGTTCCAGTTAAACATTTTTTTTTTGTCATTATAACTTTAATATTATTTTCTTTACAAACTTTCTCTATTCTTGAGTCATCTGTAGTTACGTAAATCAAATCTCTATCTACAGCTTTACAGCATTGATTAAACGTCCTCACAATCATTGGTATACCATTTATATTTTTTAATGCTTTTCCACTGAGTCTTCTTGATTCATATCTTGCAGGTATAATTACTATATATTTCATGAACTAATATTATACAAAGATTTAAAAGTTAATGTATAGGATGTTGGAGTTATTGCTAAAATTTTTTTTGCACCTTTAGAGGTGGTATATTGATGAAGTAAATTATTAATTAATTTTGTTCTGTTGTCATTTGCACCATAACCATCAAACCCTGCTAAAAGAATTTGTTTTGATTTTCCGCACGTAGCTATAGCTAATGCATATGCCAAGGTATAAAATTTTGGAATTATAGTTCCATTTTTAAAAAACTTGTAAGTGTTTTGTTCTAATCCAACACCAAAATTAAAAATTTTTATCTTGGATAATTTTCTTTTTATATTCTCATCTAAAATACTTTCTGGTGCAACTAGAGGCCTTTTTAATTTTTTAAATGAATCTATATCAGCAATAAATTTAAGAGGATTACATGCAGCATAAATATCGATTAATTTTTTTTCTAACTTAACATTTGTGTTTAGAGCAATTACATATGGATTACTTTTTTTTATATAGTCTTCGAGGGCACCTATATATTCTTCACCTTTTGGACCAGAGGCAATTAAGAGTGTATTTCTTTTTTTAATTTTATTTGCAGGAGACCAATTACCAGTTTTTAATTTTATATCTTTCTGAAATTCTGCTCTAACTAAATCGGCATTATATTTACTACCTTCGCTAATTTTTAATTGGTCTATTGCTGCTAAAATTTCCAAGTCATTAAACCCAGTTGATATCATTTCCTGAATATAGGTTGGATGGATTCTATACATGCCAGCTAAGTAGTAAAAGCTATTGGGACCCCATCTATACTTATTTTTTAATTCAATAAAATATTTTTTTATTAAAGATTGTAACGGAATAATATTTAATTCTTTTTTAAAGTATTTTTTATATTCAATTAAAAAATACTCTGTAGCAGCGTTTCCTGCTCCTCTTCCCATGCCCATTATTGTGCTATCAATCCATTCAATTTTTTTATTAAGACAATGAATATTATTTAATAATCCTTGATTTAAATTATTGTGCATATGAACTCCTACTGGTCCTTTCCAATAAAACTTAATATTTTTTATAACTTTATCAATTTCAGGATATTTCATACTTCCCAGACTATCTGCAAAATAAACTATATCTACTGGAGATAAACTTAGTTTTTTTGAAATATTTAAAATTTTTTTATCAGTCTGTTCTGATATTTGCATTAAATTCACAGCAACATTATATCCAAGTTTTTTTAATTGTTTGACTATAATCAGCGTTTTATCAATTTCACTAAAATGACAAGCTATTCTAACAAGATCGACCTTTGATTTTTTTTTTTGATTAAAGAGTAGATTTATAGAATTAATCAAATTTTTTTGATTTATAATTTGTGATGCATTAACCATTACAACAATTTTTAAATTAGAAGGAATTTTTAAACTATTAATATAGCTGTCCGTTGTGTACCAATTGGATCCTCTGAAAGTCGAAGACAAAAAGGATCTGAATCCTAGCTCAACATATTTGATGCCTACCTTAGACATGGTCTTCAAATATTCATTTACTAATTTTAATGAAAAGTCCCAATTATTATAGTAACCACCATCTCTTAGAGTGCAGTCCAATAAATTTATGTTTTTTAAAATTTTCATTAAGTAAAAATTTAATTACATGTATAAAAAAGTTTATACAATAAGTAAAGTTATTATAGATGTACTATCTTGAAAAATAATAATTAAAAGTATGTTTAAATTTTTTATTTTGAAAAAAGCTGTCATTATTTTTCTTCCACACCAATTTAAAATTATTTTCTTGCATAATCCTTATTACTGATTTTTTTTGATAATCAAAATTTTCATTAATCTCAATCAATAATCCTTGTATTTTAGTATTAATTAAATGTTTTTTTGCTCCATTTAAAATGAGATGCTCAATTCCATCAACATCTATTTTAACATAGTTTGGTATCTGTAAAATTTTTTGATCTAGTAATGAATCTATATTTGTTCCAAAAATTGAATAGTTCATTTTAGAAACAAATTTTTTACCTTCAAAATCAAAATCTGCAGCATAAGCGTTCATTGCACCTCCCTCTATAAATGATGACTCTTTCATCATTGAGAAATGATTACTAGTATCACTTAGCGGGATTTGAAAAATTTTTATTTTTTTTTCTAAATTATTAATAGAAATATTTCTACTAAGTATACGTAGATTACTAGAAGATGGCTCAAAGGATATTATATCTATATCTTTATGTTTTGTAGCCGCATAAATAGAATAAAGACCTATATTTGCCCCTATGTCCCAAAAAACTATTTTTTCTTTTTGATTAAAATTATCAATCCATTCTAAAGTCTCTGGCTCTTTATTGTGAATAGTCTGAACCCTCCATTTAGACAAAATATTAGGACAAAAAAAAATTAATTTATGATTCAAGACATCTGTTTTGATATAAGAATTATTTTCAATAATTTGCTTTATGTTAAGAAAAAAATTTGAACTAGAAAAAAGACTAAAAAAAATTTTTAATATATTTCTCATATTTTAACCATGGTAAACATCAAAAAAATTATTTTTATAATTGAATATAATTGGTCTTAAAAACATACAGTTAGATCTTATAGTAATTTTTTTATCAGTTTTACTTAAATTTACAATTTTACAAGATTTGGATCTTAAAATATATTTTGTATCCTCTAAATAAAAAACAACTTTTTTTGACGTTGGATTTGCAAAAAAAAGTTCGGATCTATCAAAATCACTAAAATTATTTTGAATTGCATATTCTTGACTAGCAAATAATGAGGTTTTTATAATATTTGATTTAATTTTGTCTTCATTGTCTATTTTATATTTTGATAATAAGTTTCCATGCACATAAGAAAAAAAACTATTTCCTCTAGAGAAACCTAAGTAACACCTATTGGAAATTACTAAACTATTATTAATTTTTTGATTAAAAGAATGAAAAATATTAAACGAACCATAATCAGATAAACCACCCATAAAATTTTTATCAATAATTAAATCGTTGCACATTTTGAGATCTTCTAAAATAAAACTTTTTATAAACTCACCATCTTTTTTATAAAAAAAAATTTCAACAATCGAATCTTTTAAACCATAAAATAAATTCAATAAATCTGTAAACTTAAATTTTGTTATAAAATCATTGTCTGTTCTCCATAAAAATGAGTCACTTACAGAAACATTTCTATTTTCATTAATAATTAACATATCAACAGGTTTGAATTTTAGTTGATTTCTAATTTCAATTACTTTTTCAGAATTAAATAATTTTTTAACTAATGATTTCATAAAATTTTTTTTTAAGTTCTGCTACTTTTTCAAATTTATCTTTTGATAGAATGTATTCATGTGGTGGATGTGTATGTTCAAAAGATATATGGTTATTCTTTAAAGAAACATATAACGGAATACACAAATATTTATCTGTAAATATATATGTATCTTTTTTAAGAAAATTTTGTTCTAAACTTATAACATTCAAATTATTTGTATAAATTTTTTCTTTACTTAAAATTTCTTTTTTTTTTAAATTGATTATATATAAATTAAATTCTTCTTTTATTGGTTTTTTATATATATTTTTTAATAATAAAATATTTTTATCAGCATAATCGTTTGTCAATATATTGGTAGAACTTATGATACCTCCCTTTTTTTCTATCATAGAAAATGGATAATCAGATTGATACGAAGAAAAACCTCCTGCATCATTACTAATTCTCAGATTTGATCTATAAGATGGATTTGTGTCAGTAATATTGTTAAATTTTTTAAGTTCAAGACAATTTTCTTCTTTCCACTTTTTTACATCTTCGTCTTTTGCTAAAAAAAAAAATTTATGATTATCTAAATATTGTTGATTTATTACAAAAAAATTTTCATCCTCATTATAATTAAAAAAAAATTCAATTTTCCACTTATCCTTTTCAATAAAAGTCTGAAAAACTGATATTTTTTCTTTTGTATTTTCTTTATTTTGAAATTTTGGAATTGTTAATTTAGTTTTAAAATCTTTATTTTTGATACCAAAAAAAAAATTCATAATAAAAGTTTATTATTTTTTAAACATATCTTTTTTTATTTTTTTAAAAAATTTAAAATAAAGCAGATATAAAAAAAGCTTTGGTTTACTAGCATTGAATTTATAAAAAATAATATTCTTTAAACTTACTAACATTTTTTCGGTTTTAATTTTTTTAATCATCGTCATGTATTCAATCTTATTTTTAATATGATTAATAACTGTTTGACTTACTAAATTTTTGCTTTTTTCAACCCAATTTTCTAATTCTTCCAATTCTTGATTTTGATTTACGGTCGATAAATTAAAATCATGCCATCTATAATAACTTAATTCTTTGTTTATATATAAATATTTAACCTTTTGTATTAAATTAGCAAATGCATCAAAATCACCTATTATGTTATAATTTTCATCAAAAGAAAAATTTATTCTTTCTAATAAATTTTTTCTAATCATTACTGTCGAAAGTCCTACTTGATAATCTATTATTAGTTCTTCTTGAGTTCTTTTACTCAAATCTTCTTTTTGCTTAGTTTTAATGCTATCAAAAAATTCATCTACTACACTGTATTTAGAAAAAACAAAATCTAGATCTCTATCTTCATGGAATTTATCACATTGTCTTTCTAATTTTATTTCAGACCAATAATCATCTACATCAAGAAAAGCAATCAAATCACCATTTGTTTTCTTCATTGCTTTGTTTCTGGCTTTAAAAAGTTTTGTGTGTTCGTCTGCATAGTAATAAAAAAACCTTGGTTCTTTAAAACTTTCAAAAATAATTTTGCTTTGATCTGTAGATTGATTGTCAAAAAAAATTAATTCCCAATTTTGGTAAGTCTGTGAAATAATACTCGATAATGCTTCATGTAAATATTTTTCACCATTATAACAATTCATTATGATGCTTACTTTTAACATATCTTTTATTTAATAATTTTTCTTAAAATACTTAAATCACGCTTTGTATCCATACATTGCCAGAAACCACGATGTTTATATATAGTTAATTGTTTTTTCTTGCATGCAATTTCTAAAGGAGACTCTTCTAGTACTGTTTTTGAGTTTTTTATATATTTGATAAATTTCTGATTAACCATAAAAAAACCACCATTTATCCATGCATTTGTAATCTTGTTTTTTTCTTTGAATTCTGTTGCTAGATTGCCATTAAATTTTACCAATCCAAATCTTGCTGGCGGGTTAACAATTGTCATAGTTATAAGTCTTTTTTTAGATAAATGTAGTTTAATAACTTTGTCAATGTTTATATCTGATAAGCCGTCACCATATGTAAAAAGAAAATTTTTATCCTTGATATATTTTGATGATGCCAACAGTCTTCCACCTGTCATCGTTTTAATTCCTGTTTTTATAAGTGTAATTTCACATTTTTTATTATCAATAACATGGTCTAATTTAATAATTTTCTTATTTAAATATTGATCAATCTTGTCTTTTAGAAAATATTTAATTATTTCCTCTCCTTTAAATCCTAATGCAACATAAAATTTTCTTAAACCAAATTTTAAATATACCCTTATAACATGGATTAAAATTGGATCTTTATGTATTTTAACCAAAGGTTTAGGAATTGTTTTTGTTAAATCATCCAGTCTAGTTCCATAACCACCAGCAAGAATTAAAACTTTTAAATTATTTTTTAATTTCATTATCTTTAATTATCTTATTAAACGACCTGACACTTATAGTTTCTACTTCAGTGTCAGAATGCTTATTATTAATCATATTTGAAAGTAAATTTTTTTTACCTATTCCCTTAAATGAAAACCAAATTTTTGGTGGTATTTGAATTATCATATTGTCTGAGTCTTTTAGTGTTATTGAATAAAGTGTATTTTTTAAAAAAAATATAAATTTTATTTTACCAATAATAATTTTAATTAAAGAAAAATTTTTTTTATGTTTTTTCCATCCTTTAATAGAATTTTTTTTAACTTCTGTAAAATAAATTTCTCCAAATTTTTTAAACATCGGAGAGCTAATATCAACAAACTTATGAATGTCACCTTTTGACTGTTTTATTTTTTTAGTTTTTTGCAAAACTACAATTTCTTTAAAAAAAAATTTATTACTTAATTTTTTTTTCATAAAACTCTATTTGTTTGAAAGTCAATTTTTTAGACTTTTTTTTACTATAATAATTATTATACCAATCAGATGTTAGTTTTAACGCCTGATCAGATGTTAAAACTGATGACCAACCTAGTTTTTTTTTAGCTTTTATGCAATTTAAACTCAATAGTTTTGCTTCTATTGAGTTTTTTATTTTAATAATTTTCCATTTTGGTTTTTTCCAAAAACCAGAAAAATATTTTACAACATCTATAACTTTTTTCTTTTTTGTTAATTTATTTGGTCCAAAGTTAAAAGACTCTCCATGTAATTTATTGGAAGAGTATAAATTTTGAGCCAATGTTAAGTAGCCTCTTAATGGTTCCATAACATGCTGCCAAGGTCTAGTTGAATCTGGGCTTCTAATGATTATAGTTTTATTTTTAGACCATGATTTTACACAGTCAGGTATAATTCTAGAATTAGACCAATCACCTCCACCTATTACATTGCCTGCTCTTGCTGTAGCAATTCTTACATTTTTCTTATTCATAAAAAATGTTTTGATATAAGATTTTATCATTATTTCTGTGCTGGCTTTGGATGCACTGTAAGGATCAGTTCCACCCAATCTATCATTTTCTCTGTAACCTCTCACTATTTCTAAATTTTCATAACATTTATCACTAGTAACCAACACAATAGCACATTTTTTTTTAAGTTTTTTTACACTTTCTAAAACATTAATTGTTCCAACTAAATTTGTTGTCCATGTTTTCAAGGGATTTTTTATTGATTCAAATACGAGTGATTGAGCAGCTAAATGAAATATAAAATCAGGTTGAAAACTAATTATTTTTTTTTCGAGTTTTTCTTTATCTCTAATATCAATCCAAAATGTTTTTGTTTTTTTAAAATCTAAAATATCAAAATGTGATGGTTTAGTTGGAACTTTATTTGATATTCCAATTACATTTGCATTTAGTTTTGATAGCCAGGCAAATAACCAGGAGCCCTTAAATCCTGTGTGCCCAGTAATTATTACTTTTTTTTTGTTAAAAATATTGAATTTCATTAATTATTTTAAATTTATTCCTTATAGCCTGAGTGAATAAACAATGACAACAAGTATATTGGAAATATTAAAAAAATATCTATAGAAAGAAATGTAGATGAAAAAATAAAAGCAACAAATAATTTTTTATCATTATTTTTTTTAAAAAAAATATACAAATTTAAACAAAAAATAATACCTAATACTAAACCATATTTAATAAATATTAAAAAAAATAAACTATGGGCAGATAACTCTCCCTTAATATTATCTGAGGTTATTATGTTATCTTTTTCCATATAATATAATGGGTTTGGCATTAAATAATATTTGAAATTATCTAAAATATTGTGAACTATCATGCCATAAGATTGAAATTTATAAAAAGATGAATATCCAAAAAAATTTAAAAGCATATAAATTGAATTCTCATCAATCTTGTCTGTTAAAGTACTTTTTTCAAATTTACATTCATTAAAATAATTAACTATAGGAATGTTTCTAACTTCTTTACAAAACTGATCTTGATAAACATCAACAAATTCAAGGTGGACTTCTTTCCATTGATTATTAAATTTTGCACTAAATTGATAAGATGTTATTGAGATTAATAAGTTAACTAAAAAAAATGATAAAAAAATAATTTTTCTATTAAAATTAAAAATAGTTAAAAATGTTAAAATTAAATAAAAAATCAAGCCTGATTTGCTTAAGGTAAAAAATAAAATCAAAAATGAATAAATAGTAAAATATTTTAAAAAAATTTTTTTTTCATAATTTTTTGTAAAAATATAAATGATTAGCATACACAGTATAGATGTTAAATTAGCATGAAGATTTAATATTCCATATCTATAAGATTTAATATTCCACTCGCAGTTTAATCCATAAGTGGGATCATCTTTCATACAATTATTAAAAAGTGAAAAATTATGTAATAAATTTTCAAATGCATAAAGATCTGTAGTTGTTAAATCTGGGAAAGTAAATTTTGTTTTTAATAAAAAAAATATTATTAGAACAGATACATTTAAAAAATATAAATTTTTTTTTATTTCAATTTTATTTAAATTTTTAAAATTAGAAAAAATATTTAAGAAACAAATTAAAAATAAATAAATAAAAGTTTTATCAAATTGAAAAAATAAAGAGCTTAAAATAATTAAGTTCAATAATAAAATACTTTTATCAATCTTGATTATACTAAATTGAAAATAAAAAAAAAAAATTATTAATATTTGTAAGATATAAACAAGTTTATAGCTAACAATTGAATTTTGAAAAAATAAACATCCAGTTATAGCTAATGTTGTTAAAATTAAATTAATGTTTTTTTGATTATCATAAGTGAATGTCATGAATTAATAAACTATTCTCCACCAGAAGCATTAATAGTTTGATTAGTCATATAAGAATTTTTTTTATTCACTAAAAAATAAATATATTCAGCTATTTCTTCCTTTTTGGCAGCTCTTTTCATTGGAATTAATGATGTTCTTTTTTTTAGTTCTATTTTACTTTTTATTTTTTTATGAATTTTTGTTTTAGTAAATCCAATTCGTAAATTATTATATAATATATTTTGTTTGGCTAAATCTTTAAATATAGATGGTATAAATTCTGCCGCATGTTTGGAGAATGAATAATTAAATGAATTTAAACCACCACCAAATTTTACACCAATACTTGAACAATTAAGTATTCTACCATAATGGTTTTTAATCATTTTTTTTATTACATTTTTTAATATGAGTGTTGGAACTAATGCATTTATTTTAATACTTTTAATTAAAGACTCTAAATCACTTTCAAGGTAAGTTTTTTTTTCCATATAGCCAACTAAATTAATAAATATTGTATATTCCTTGTTAAGTTTTTTTTTACAAAAATTATTTAAAGTTGTGGTATTAAAATTTGAAAAATCTTTTTTTATAATTTTTATTTTTTTTAATTTCTTAGATATCTCTATTAAAGATTTATTATTAGAATTGCAGTGAGCGGTAATAGAATAATCATTTTGAGCAAAAATTTTAATTAATTCTACCCCAATATCAGAACTTGCACCTAAGATTAAAACATTCTTATTCATTTAAAATAAACTGAATTTTTTTTTCCCATAAAAGTTCCTACTACATCACAAACATTACACGGAGAAAAATTTCTATTTGAATTATTAAGCATTTCTCTAATTTTCATTGATTTTTTACTAAACCAAATATCAATCATTTTTTCTTTTTTCAAATTTCCTAAGATAATTTTTTTTCCCCAATCATGTGGACACATTAAAACATCTCCCTGGTAATCTAAAAAAAAAGTATAGGATGGAATGTAGCAAGGTGTTTTGAGTGGTTCTTTCAATGATTTTATATTAAATTCAGCATTTTCCATTAATCCAGATCTGTTGCTTAATGTAATCCCAAAATCCTGCTCTTCTGATAAATATCTTCGTCTTACTATAAACTGTTTGGGTGTTAAATTTGCTTCTTCACATAAAGATTGCAATTCATCAGATTCCTTTTTTCCATCATATGCACTTATCAATAGTTTATTTAAACCTGATAGAAAAAGTTTCTTTAATCTTTTCATATTAAGCACATCACCATTTGTTACCATTTCAATATTTGAATTGGGTAAATAATTCCTTGTCATGGCAATTAGGTTAAATATATTTTTATCTAATAGAGGTTCAACAAACCCGCTATACCTAATTGTGCCAATATAGTTGTACTCTCTCAACTCAAGGCATAATTTTTCATGTAAATCATTATCTATAAACTCTTTTTTATCGACAAAATTCACATCACTTCTAGGACAAAATGAGCATTTTCTATTACAAGTTCCTGACTCACTGATTTCAATTTCTGTTGGTAGAGGTAATTTTTTATCATTAAAATTAACAAATTGTAATTTACTCTCTACTGTCTTGGATTTATTTTCTAAATTTGGATCAATAAATTTTTTTTTTTCACTCATATTTGTTAATTTTTTATATATTAAATATAAAAATTTGATATTTAATAATATGCAACAAATCTAATCTTATTATACAAAATAAATAGTTTATTTTAGAAATTGAACCTGATTATTTGCATACTATTTATATAATTTAAATTTAATATAAAATGATGAAGTAATGGAAAATTCACAAGAAATTCAAAAAAAACAAATTTTGTTAAAAAATAAATTTTTTAAACAAATTAAAGATTTGAAAAAAAATAATATAGATATTTCTAAAAGTATTTTTACGTTTGGTTGTACATGGCAACCAAATACAAGTTTTTTTAATTTACAATATCTCAGTTATCCAAATCCTCTGCGTTTCCTAAAGTTAACTTATTATTTTTTTATTGATATTTTATTTGTTGCAACGTTAAAAAATTTTAAAGTTAAATTAACAAAATATGAAAATAATTACAAATATTTGATGTTAACGTGGGGTGGAGAGAGAGATTTTGATTCCAAGGGAAATTATCATGATAAAAAATTTTCTTCATCAAATAAATCAAATGAAGTATTGTGGTACATTTTGGGTCATGAAAACTTATCCAACGTAAAAAAAGCAAATAATGCAACACTTAATTTTAATGAAAAAATTTCTTTTAATATTTTTTTTCTTATAAAAAAAATATTATCACTTTTAGTAAAAAATAACTTTTCATTTAGAAAAGCTATCCATTATTGCAATTTTTACTCTATGTTTGCTGAAACTTTAGCTGAAAATATTTATGAATGTGTAAAAAGATGCAACATTAAGAATATAAGCATTCCATATGAAGGCCAACCTTTTCAAGATTATTTAATTAAGTATTTAAAAAAAAAGAATTCCAAAATAAGAATCATAGGCTATGCACACTCCAGCCAACCTTTACCTTTACATCTGATTTATAAAGATAATAAAATTGATAAACTTGTTGCTCATAATCAGAATCAATTTTTTCATTTAAATAAAAGATTATTTTGGCCAAAGAAAAAACTTTTGCTTCAAAGAAGTAAAAAAGTAAGAAAATTAGATAAAAATAAATTTGTTAATAAAATCACTATTCCTTATGGGTTTGAGTCAGCAAGGAATATACTTGAGTCTATTCACTATTTAATAAACAAAAAAAATTTAAATTTAAGAAAATTTGAAATTAGAAATCATCCACTAATGAGACATTCAAAAAAACACGCTGCTTTAATTAAAAAAATTAATGAAATGAAAAAAAATAATTATAAAATAAAAAAATTTAGTACAAATAAAACTACAATAATTGTTGGACCCACCTCTAGTGCACCTGAGGCACTTCAGACAGTTGATGATATTTATCATATATACGAGGATGGTGTGACACAAACTTATAGCAGTTATTTTTGGCCCAATATAAAAGTTGAATCGGTAGCAGAATCAATTATAAAATATTCAACTAATGATAGATCTAAACTTTTTATAAAGTAGATAAGATAGTTTATGGGAATAAAGGTTCTTTTTATATATCCTAACACTTATGGCATGAATATGTTGCCTCCTGCAATTGCGATGTTCTCAGCTATTTTAAAGAAATATGGTCATGAAGTTCAAATATTTGATACTACATATTATTCTCTAGATTATGGAATGGACTCGGATGGAAGCAAGATGGAAAGACTCAATGTGGTTCCATATAAAATGGAAGAAAAAGGAATCCAAAAAAAAAGTTCTGATTGGAAAATAGATCTACACAATCAAATAAAAAGTTTTAAACCTGATTTATTGGCTATTTCTTCAACTGAAGATATGTGGGAATTGGGTATGAAAGTATTAAACGAATTAAAAGATTACAAAACAAAAAATAATATTCCCGTCATAGTTGGAGGTGTTTTTGCTACTTTTGCTCCAGATCTTTGCATTAAGGAAGAGTTAGTTGACATAGTTTGTGTTGGTGAAGGTGAAAACGCATTAATAGACTTATGTAAAAAAATAGAAAAAAAAGAAAACTATGATGATCTAACTAATTGTTGGATCAAAACTATAGGTCCTGAATATCTAAAAAATCGAAATGTTATTAGAAAAAATCCTATTTCTAAACCTGTGGATATAAATGAAAGCCCAGTAATAGATGTGTCATTATTTGAAGAAAACAGACTTTATAGACCTATGGCTGGTAAAGTTTATAAAATGATGCCAATTGAAACTATTAGAGGTTGCCCTTTTACATGCAGATTTTGTAATTCACCAGATCAGATGAAATTATATAAAGGCCTAGGCTCAAATTTTTATAGAAAAAAAAAAATGGAGTTAGTTTACAAAGAGCTAAAGCATTTCAAAGAAGCTCATAAAGTTGAATATAATTATTTTTGGGCAGATACTTTTTTAGGTATGAGCAACAAAGAATTTGATGAATTTATTGAAATGTACCAAGATATTAACTTACCATTCTGGATGCAAACAAGGCCAGAAACTGTAACTGATTATAATATGTCAAAATTAAAATCTGTTGGCTTACACAGAATTTCTTTTGGAGTTGAGCATGGAAATGAAGATTTTAGAAAAAAAATTCTAGATAGAAGATGGAAAAATAAGGATATAATTGAAAAATTAAAAATTCCTAAAAAATATGAAATTGCTTTTAGTGTAAATAATATAACTGGGTTTCCAACAGAAACAAAAAAATTAGCTTTTGATACAATTGAATTAAATAGACAGATTGATGCAGATAATGCAAATATATATGCTTTTGTTCCTTTTCATGGAACTCCATTGAGAAAAATGTGTGAAGATTTGGGTTTAATTGATCACAACACAATCACAAAATGTTTAACAGCTGAATCTCAACTAAATATGCCTCAATATCCTCCCCATGAAATAGAGGAAATAAA
>Ga0257121_1002144_pt1 | contig 14222 bp, 10 predicted proteins | sample SI106_100metaG_FD_190180 | JGI IMG/M metagenome (GOLD analysis project Ga0257121, IMG submission 190180) | Marine microbial communities from Saanich Inlet, British Columbia, Canada - SI106_100 | ecosystem: Environmental > Aquatic > Marine > Inlet | place: Canada: British Columbia | collected... | reverse complement strand
AGGATAAACCCCCCAATTCCCATCTCCTTCATACGAACCTATTAGATATCCACCACAAATCATGGTGTTGTTTGGAGTTGTAAATCCGTCTGTAGAACGCCAAAGATTTGTTCCTCCTATAAATATCGTATTCTGATCGGTCGGATGTACTTTTATCATTAAATCATAAGAAGATTGGCAATTAAAATTATCAAATGATGTCGCTTGATTTGCAGGTATGTTAGTAGACAAATCTGTCCACTGAGATCCTACTCCACTACCATTACCACTTAAATAATTATATTTCCATAAAGAATTCCAAGTAGTTCCACCAAAAAACACATTTGTAAACTGTCCATAGCCAGTAGTACTAGCAGCTATACAATATACTTCATCTTCATTATTTGGGTTTATAGCAAGTTCTATTCTATCGTACACTGGAGGAAAGTTCGCATCAATAATCTTAGTCCATATTTCTCCATCAGGAGATCTCCAAACTCCCTTGTCTACACAATCAGAACTAATAGCAGCATATACCACCCCATCAGAAGTAATCTCTACGGAAGTATATTGATAATAGGATGAATTTGTTCCTCCTAATTTTTTATCCCAACTCATCCCACCATCTGAACTTTTATATATATCACCATGAACTGCAGCATAAACCACATCCATACTATCATTTGATGGATCTGTTACTATATTCCAGACAAAATCAAAATCATTATCCCAACTTTGTGGGGTGTTTGATGTAGTAATTGCTAAAGAATCCCAACTTAAACCTCCATCTATACTTTTATAAATTCCATTTCCTAAAAATGAAACATCACCCAGCCACCCTCCTCTATTTTCTCCACTTCCAAAATACCAAGTATCTTCATGTCCCAATCTTGTATCTTGAGCAACACAAGTTACATTATGCAATTGTCCAGGATCTGTTGTCATATCCCAACTTTGACCACCATCTGTAGATCGAAACATTCCTCCACTTGTTCCTCCAGCCAAAATAATATTTTCATCCTGAACATCAAATGAGATCGCTCTAGTTCTTCCACCAACATTATAAGGTCCTCTATGAGACCAATTTGATTTTGATAAACTCTCTGATATCGGAAGTGTTTTTGCAAACATCAATTCTTTTCTTCTCATATCTGAAGGAACTCTTCCAGTATTTGGATCTTTAAACCTTCTGTTCTCATAAACTAATCTTTCTGCCGGATTATCAGAAGGGTAAATCACTTTTCTTTGGTTTTTCATTGCTATCTGCTCAGAATTATCAGATTGATTACAACTTAAAATTATAGTTGTTATAAATAGTAAAAATGGTATTTTTTTCATTTTATAGTAAAGTTTTTATTTAAGTGTAAAAATATCAAATTATATTACATTTCTCAAATCCATTCAGAAAATGTAAATTTGCAGCTTCAATTAGAAATAATAAATGAAACAAGTAAAAACATACACTCCGAAAAACAAAGTAAGAATTGTAACTGCTGCCTCTCTTTTTGATGGTCATGATGCTGCTATTAATATTATGAGAAGAATTATACAGGCAAGCGGTTGTGAAGTAATTCATTTGGGACATGACAGAAGTGTGGAAGAGGTAGTGAATTGTGCTATTGAAGAAGATGCAAATGCTATTGCAATGACTTCTTACCAAGGAGGACACACTGAGTATTTGAAATACATGTATGACTTATTAAAAAAGAATAAATCTACTCATATTAAGATTTTTGCAGGAGGAGGAGGAACTATACTGCCTGAAGAAATAAAAGAATTAGAAAATTACGGAATTACCAGAATTTACCACCCAGATGATGGCAGGGAAATGGGACTTCAAGGTATGATAAATGATCTGATAAAAAAATCTGATTTCTTGATTGGAAAAAAATTAAATGGAGGGATTTCAGATATAAAAGATAAAAATATAAATGCAATTGCAAGAATGATTTCTGCTGCTGAAAATTATCCAAAAGATCATACAAAGATACTTAATGAAATAAAAGAACTATCTGAAAAATCAGAAACTCCTATACTTGGAGTTACTGGAACAGGAGGATCTGGAAAATCTTCTTTAGTTGATGAGCTTGTAAGAAGGTTTCTTTTAGACTTTCCAAAAAAGAAGATTGCTATTATCTCTGTAGATCCATCAAAACGAAAAACTGGAGGAGCACTACTTGGAGACAGAATCAGAATGAATGCAATAAAATCTGATAATGTTTATATGCGTTCTTTAGCAACTCGTCAATCTAACCTTGCGCTTTCAGCTCATGTAAATGATGCTCTCGATATACTAAAAATTGCAAATTTTGATTTGATAATTTTGGAGACTTCTGGAATCGGACAATCTGATACAGAAATATTGGAACATTCAGATCTTTCTTTGTATGTAATGACTCCAGAGTATGGAGCTGCTACTCAATTAGAAAAGATTGATATGCTAGACTTTGCAGATTTTATCTCAATTAATAAATTTGATAAAAAAGGAAGTTTAGATGCGCTCAGAGATGTAAAAAAACAATACCAAAGAAATAACCAAAGATTTGATGAAGACATAGATAATATGCCTGTTTTTGGAACTGTTGCTTCTCAGTTTAACGACCCTGGAGTAAACTCAATTTACAAAGTAATTATAGATAAGTTCTCGGAAAAAGAACTTGGAGATTTCAGATCTTCATTTAAAATTTCAGATGAAATGAGTGAGAAGATTTTTGTTATACCACCAAATAGGGTTCGTTATTTATCTGAAATATCAGAAAATAATAGATCATATGATAAATGGGTAAACGAACAAAAAGAAATTGCTCAGAAATTATACGCATTACAAAAGTCCTTATCTATTTTATCCAGCGCATCAAAGGATGTAATCACACAACTTAAAACAGAATACGAAACATTGATGTTGGAGTTAGATCCAAAAAATAAAATACTAATTGACTCTTGGGGAGAAATACAAGAAAAATACAAAGAGAGAATATTTAAATATAAGGTGCGTAACAAAGAACTTTCCATTGAAACACATTCAAAATCCTTATCCAATTCTGATATTCCAAAAATATCCTTACCAAAGTATGAAGCCTGGGGAGATCTATTAAAATGGCAATTACAAGAAAATGTACCTGGGACATTCCCTTATACCTCAGGTTTATTTCCTTTTAAAAGAGAAGGAGAAGATCCAACAAGAATGTTTGCTGGTGAGGGAGGTCCAGAAAGAACAAACAAAAGGTTTCATTTAGTAAGTTTAGGAATGCCAGCTAAGAGGCTATCTACAGCTTTTGACTCTGTTACACTTTATGGAAATGACCCCGGTAAACGACCTGACATATATGGAAAGATTGGTAATGCAGGAGTTTCTATTTGTTGTTTAGATGATCTGAAAAAATTATACTCTGGATTTGAATTAGCTAACCAGATGACATCTGTAAGTATGACTATAAATGGTCCAGCACCAATGATATTAGCGTATTTTATGAATGCAGCAATCGACCAAGAATGCGAAAAACACATTATACAAAACGGTCTAGAAAATAAAGTACAAAAAAAGATTACAGAAATTTATAAAAATAAAGGAGTAAAAAGACCTGAGTACCAAGGTAACTTGCCAGAAGGAAATGATGGATTAGGACTCTTTCTATTAGGAGTTACTGGTGATGAAGTGTTACCTAATGAAATTTATCAAAAAATAAAAAAAGAGACCATCTCTAAAGTGAGAGGTACTGTACAAGCAGATATTTTAAAAGAAGATCAAGCTCAAAATACCTGTATCTTTTCTACAGAATTTGCTTTAAAAATGATGGGAGATGTTCAGGAATATTTTATTGATAATGAAGTGAGAAATTTCTATTCAGTCTCCATTTCAGGTTATCATATTGCAGAAGCAGGAGCTAACCCAATTTCTCAATTAGCATTTACACTTGCTAACGGATTTACTTATGTAGAATACTACCTAAGTAGAGGGATGGATATCAATAAATTCGCTCCGAACTTATCTTTCTTTTTTAGCAATGGTGTAGATCCTGAATATGCGGTAATTGGGCGTGTTGCCAGAAGATTATGGGCAAAAGCAATGAAGAATAAATATGGAGCTGACAAAAGATCTCAGATGTTAAAATACCACATACAAACCTCTGGTAGATCTTTGCACGCACAGGAAATTGATTTTAATGATATTAGAACTACACTACAAGCACTATATGCTATTTACGATAACTGTAATTCCCTTCACACTAATGCTTATGATGAAGCTATCACCACTCCTACTGAGGAATCAGTAAGAAGAGCAATGGCAATTCAACTTATTATCAATAAAGAATTAGGACTTGCTAGAAATGAAAATCCTATACAAGGAGCATTTATTATTGAAGAACTTACTGATTTAGTAGAAGAAGCGGTACTAACTGAATTCGATAGAATTACAGAAAGAGGTGGTGTATTAGGAGCTATGGAAACTATGTACCAGAGAAGCAAAATACAGGAAGAAAGTTTGTATTATGAAACATTAAAACATACTGGAGAATACCCTATTATCGGAGTAAATACTTTCTTAAATAAAAAAGGTTCTCCAACAATAATTCCAGAAGAAGTAATTCGTGCTACTGAAAAGGAAAAAAAGTATCAGATTTCCATGCTGGATCAACTCCATAAAGGAAGCAAAGAAAAATCATCTGAATTACTAAGAGAACTAAAAGAAGCTGCTAGTCAGAATAAAAACATATTTGAAGCATTAATGAATTCCTCAAAAACATGTTCTTTAGGAGAAATTACTAATGCTTTATTTGAGGTTGGTGGGCAGTACAGGAGGAATATGTAAATTTAATTAATAAAATAACTAATGGAAACAATAACTGATTTTTTTAATGTTGAAATATTTAGTTTTAATGATAATTCACTGTCTATTTTTGACTTAACTAGTATAATTGTAATTATAATTATTACAAAATTAGTTTTATGGATAATTAGTAAAGCATTATTTAACAAAAAGAAACTTCATAAACTAGATGAAGGAAGTGCTTTTGCATTATTTCAAATTATAAAATATTTAATATGGATAATTGCGATTACCCTTATGTTAGAATCATTAGGAATTAAAGTAACCTTTCTGTTGGCCGGTTCTGCTGCACTACTAGTTGGGGTTGGGCTTGGACTTCAGCAAACTTTTAATGATATGTTATCAGGTATAATATTACTTTTCGAACATTCAGTAAAGGTGGGTGATATTTTAGAAATAGATGGAGATAGAGTAATTATTCAAGAAATAGGTTTACGAACATCAAAGGGAATGAATGTAAGACAAATAGTGGTGATTATTCCAAACTCTTTAATAACTACTAACAAAGTAATTAACTGGAGTCATCAAACACAAAAAACACTATTCAAAATTGATATTGGAGTAGCTTATTCAAGTGATGTGAATTTGGTTATTAAAAAACTTGAAGAAAGTGCTATAGAACATTTAGAGTTTTCAGAATGTGAATTTAAAGAAGTTCGCTTTGTAAATTTCGGTAATTCATCAATTGATTTTGAACTGTTTTTCTATAGTAAAAATATTTTTACTATTGAAAAGGTAAAAAGTGATATAAGAAAAATTATTTACAGAAAGTTTAACGAACATAAAATTACAATTCCTTTTCGTCAAATGGACTTGCATGTAAAATCAAGAGATATGTTAGATTTAGATGTGAGAAAATAAGATAAATAAGAAATAAGAACATGATAAAAAAAATATTTACACTTTTACTTGTTGCCTTTACAACAATTTCAAATGCACAAAATACCTTTACTGCCAAAGTATTGGATAGTCAAAATAATGAAGTTTTAATAGGAGCTACTATCCTGTTGAAAGGAACAAAAAATGGAGTAAATACCAACATACAAGGATCTGCTATTTTAGAAAATATCCCTAATGGAAAACAAAAAATTATAGTTTCCTATATTGGTTATCAAGAAAGTGAGATAATCTATACTTTTCCGCAAGCAGGGTTAGTAGAAAATAAAATAAAATTAACAGTTTCTGATTCAGAAATTGATGAAATAATTATTGAAGCTACTAGAGGAAATAGAACGGTTGCAAACCTTCCTACACGAACAGAAGTATTAACTGAAGAAATTGATGAAGCGGCAAGTATGGAAGCAAGTAAGATTTCCCATTTAATTACTCATTCTACAGGAATACAAGTACAAACAACAGCTGCTGGAAGTAATGGAGCAGTAGTGAGAATTCAAGGGTTAAACGGAAGATATACTCAAATACTGAAAGATGGATTCCCTCTTTATGGAGGTTTCTCTGGAAGTTTAGATGTTTTGCAAATTCCACCTCTAGATTTAAGACAGGTTGAGTATATAAAAGGTCCTGCATCTACATTTTACGGAGGAGGAGCTATCTCGGGTGTAATTAATTTACTTACTAAAAAAGCAGATAAAGACGAAACTCTTTTACACATCAACTTATCTCATATTGGAGCAAGGGATTTTAATGCCTTTACTTCTAAAAAGTTTGGCAAATGGGGATTTACCAATTTAGCATCCATGCATATTCACAACCCCTATGATCCAAATGAGGATGGATTATCAGATATAGCTCAAGTATCAAAATTTAACTTTAACCCAAAATTATTTTATAATCCTAATAAGAAAATAGAATTATATTTAGGAGCAACTATTTCAAAAGAAAATAGAAAAGGTGGAAGTATTAGTAAAATAGAGAATAGAATTACATCAGGAGAATACTTCTTAGATGAACAAGAAAGTAGTAGATTTACTTCTCAATTCTCGACAAAATACAAATGGGATGAGACAAAAGTTATCACTCTTAAAAATAGTATTTCTTCCTTTGACAGATACATCAATATTGATGAAAATATTTTGGGTACTTCTACCACATTTGGAGGTAATCAACTCAATAGTTATACAGAACTCAATTTAAATATTAATAAAGAAATACATAATATTAATATTGGATTGAATGCTCTTTCTGATGTATTTTCTGAAGATTATTACCTTTCTCAACAATTAAGAAATCAGGAATATAACACCCTTGGATTATATCTTAACCATCTGTGGGATATATCAGATAAATTAGCTGTGGAAAGCGGACTAAGAACCGATAAAGTGAATGCCTCATCTTTTATATCAAATAATGATAATCAAATCTTTGTACTTCCAAAAATATCTGCTTTATATAAACTAACTCCTGAATTATCTGTCCGACTGGGAGGTGGAATGGGATACAGAATGCCTACCTTATTTAATGAAGAAGCAGAACCTTACGGATATAGAAACATTCAAGCTATTGATTTTGGAAAATTACGTCCAGAAGAATCTTATGGAAGCAACATTGATTTTAAGTACCAATCTACTTTTGGGATGGACAACATATTACTTTCGTTAAACCAAATGTTTTTCTATAATGTGATTAATAATCCGATCACATTGAATGAGAATAATATTAATAATATGTTTTATGAACAAGTAAACGATTCTTTATACTCTAAAGGGTTTGAATCTCAAATAAAACTAACTGTTGGTAAATTTACTTGGTTTTTTGGATATACCTATACGGATGCATATTTGAAAAACGGATCAAAACAAGACCCTCTTACACTTACACCAAAACATAGTATAAAAGGAGATTTACTATTTGTTGTAGATAACAAATGGCGAATTGGGTGGGATTACGATTATAAATCAGGTCAATTCCTGAATAATGGAACAATAACTGAAAGTTTATTTACAACAGGTGTTATTGTAGAACGTACAATTAATAATTTTGTAATATTCCTAAATGCAGAAAATTTTACAGATGTTAAGCAATCAAATTACAAATCTAGTTTAGATGTAATAACAAGCCCTCAATTTACAGAAGTTTGGGCTCCACTAGACGGATATTTCTTTAATGCAGGATTGAAAATTAAATTGTAAGTCTACTCAATAATTATCTTCTTTTCTACTGTTCCATCATTATAGATGTAGAATAGTGGAGTGTTTCTATTTTCGTTAACTTCTCTTCCTAAGATGTCAGTAATTTTAAGAAGATTTCTTTTATTACTTATCTCATTAATATCTGTTATACTAATGTTAATATTAAATGGAAAAACACATGAAGTACTTGAATTACCCGCAAACCATCCACTAATCAAATGTAGAGTTCCGCTAAATGGTAAAGTAAAGTTTTGTACCACATCTAATACTCTACTAGCTGTATCAGATTCCATAAGTCCAAAAACATTAGCAGCAGTATTAATATTTTCGAAAGCGATAGTATCTCCTAAGTCATCTATAAGTACAAATCCACCATATCCAAAATTACCATTACTTAATCCGAAAGTCTGTATGTCAAAATGTATCAACTGTGGCGTGGAAGAGGAATCAATCTGAGTAAAGCTAGTAATAACAGAATCACAAGAAGGATGATAAGATAAAATACAAGTGTCTTCACCTGGATTTGGACCCGTAAAGTTGGAATACACAAAATAAATACTTAATGGATAAATTGGTGAAATGGGGTTTAAAATATTATAATTATACCAGGATGTATCAAGCCCCATTGTTCCAAACAAATTTATATTACCATTTTGAATAGTGTCACCCATTGCATCAATAGTAAAAGCTACAAAAGGATATTGAAACCCTAATGTATTTCCATCATATATTTCAATATCAATTGTCATATTGGTATTATCAATAACTATATCCGTAACATCCAACAAAGAACAATTAACCTGTCCTTGTCCAAACCCAATCAATGGCACACATAGTAATAGTAGTAATAGTTTTTTCATTTTGTTTTGTTCCTTTCTTAAAATGGGTTAATAAGTGGTTTATATTTTGATATCTCTTCTTTTTCCATTTCGTTTCCTAATAAATCAAAATATTTGATTTCTCCAGTCTTTGTATCAAATCTACAAATTACATGTTTTGATCCTGTCTTAATACCTCCAGCTACTAAAGATGGAGAGATGTCTCCTGCATCTTCTAGCAATTCAAGAAATGTCATATCTATCATTTCAATTATCTGAAAATCATATCTACCAATTTCATTCTCTCCACAAGAGAAAAGCAAAGGCAGACATAGTAATAGTAGTAATAGTTTTTTCATAATTTTAAGTTTTTAAGTTTGAACAAATATAGTTGTAATTACTATTTCACCCCCTCACAAACATCTTTTAATCTTTTTAGTCCTTCTTCCAAATCTGGACCTGCCATTTTATCCATAAACAAAGTCATAAATCTTATAAAAAATGGCATCTCCCCTTTCATTCTCCATGTTACTTTTGTTCCACCATTAATCTCTTCAAATTTAAAAAATCCACTTGGTGTCATATCCCCAAGATTTAATTTAATTTCAATCTCTTCTTTATTGCAATCAACAATTTTTAATCCTCCTACACCAACTTCCTCTCCTTTCCATTTCATTGAAGCTCCTTTTCCACTTTTTTCTCTAAAATACTCTGTAACTATTATTGAATCATTTTTCCACCAAACAGCCCAATTTGGCCAATTATGCAAATCTGAAAGCTGATTATATACTGAATCAATTGGAGATTCAATTTCAATACTTCTGTCAAATTCATATTCGGATGAAATAAATAAATTAAAAGTAGTAAACGATAGCATGCTTATTATCATCCATTTCAGAATTATTCTTACAGCTTTCATCTTTTATATTTTAGTTTGTTTTTCGAATTGCAAATTACAAAAATCCCTTAAATTTGTTCAATAATTAAAACACAAACAGAATGATAAAAAAAATAGGAGTTTTATTACTTATTTCAACTACCGTAATAGCGCAAGACAAAGGACAATTTGAAAGTTATTCTAACCCTTTTTACAAAACTATTGTAACAGAAAGTAATGATTACGATCAGAAGGAAAAAGAAGAATATAAATCCTTTAAGATGAATTTTGATGGAAAACAAATCCCAAAAAGTTTAGATGAATTTACCATTATAGATGCGGATAATCCAATATCGCAAGGAAATACAGGTACTTGTTGGTGTTTTTCAACTACATCATTTTACGAGAGTGAAATAAAAAGGATTACTAAAAAAGACATCAATTTATCTGAATTATACCCAGTTTACTTTGAATATATTGAAAAAGCTAGAGGTTACATAAATAGCAGAGGAAAAACTCACCTTGGAGAAGGTTCTGAAACCAATGCAGTACAAAGAATGATGGAACTATACGGTATTGTCCCATTTGAATCTTATGAAGGAAAACCATCTGATCAACCATTTTACAATCATGAAAAAATGTTTGGGGAAATCGAAACTTATCTGAAGAATTGTAAGAAAACTAATTTCTGGGATGAACAAGCGATTCTATCCAATGTAAAGTCAATCCTGAACCATTATATGGGAGTTCCTCCTACAAAATTCCGATATAACGGAAGAACATATACTCCAAAAGGATTTATGAGATATGTCACCAGATTAAACCCAAAAAATTATGTTGATTTTATGAGTTTGATGCAAAAACCATATTGGGAACAATCAGAATATAAAGTTCCTGACAACTGGTGGAGATCTGATGATTATTATAATGTTCCTTTGGATGACTTTATGTCGATAATTAAAGAATCGGTAAAAAACGGATACTCAATGTCTATTGGAGGTGATGTCTCAGAAAGTGGATATTCTTCAACACATGATGTTGCAATGGTTCCTTCATACGATATCCCTTCAGAAAACATTGATGAAAATGCTCGTCAGTTTCGTTTTTCAAATGGAACTACTACTGATGATCATGCTATTCATTTAATTGGTTATAAGATTGATGAAGCGGGTGATTGGTGGTTTCTAATAAAAGATAGTGGATCAGGTAGTAGAAACGGTAATTTTCCTGGTTACTACTTTTATCATGAGGATTTTGTAAAATTAAAGATGATGACCTTTACTATTCATAAAGATGCGGTAAAAGAAACTTTAAAAAAGTTTAATAATTAGAATGAATTATCCATTTAAGAAAAGTATGATGAGATATTTTATAATCTCTTTATTCTTTATATTAATTTTAACTGCTTGCAATAGTTCAAAATTAATTCATGAAGACGAAAAAAAATGTCCATATCTTGAGGGGTAAAGATGAGTAAAAAAATTCTTTTATTATTATTACTTCCTTACATAAGTTTATCCCAAAATATAGATGATTTATTTTCTGAAAAAGGGGAAGTTTATTTCTCTTTTCAGTACAAAAATAAGAGTCAATTAAGTAACCTCTCTAAAATTATCTCTATTGATCATAAAACAACTGATGAAATAGCGTATGCATATGCTAATAAAAAAGAGTTTTCTGAATTTCTGAAATTAGATGTTAATTATACAATCATTAAGAAAGAAGCTCTAGATTTTACAAAAGGAAGTAAAAATAATTGGGATTACTACCCTACTTATCAGGAATACATAGATATGATGACTTCCTTTGCAGATTCTTTTCCTAATATCTGTAAAACACATCATTTAGGAACACTTAACTCTGGTAGAGAGATAGTTATTGTACAGATTTCTGATAATGTCGGACAAAAAGAAGATGAACCTTCATTTTTATATACTTCATCTATGCATGGAGATGAATTATCAGGATATGTTTTAAGTTTAAGATTGATTGATTACATATTAAATGGATATAATGACAATGCTAGAGTAACAGATTTAGTAAATAATATTGATATCTGGATCAACCCTCTTACAAATCCTGATGGAGCTTATTTTGGAGGAAATCAAGATGTTTGGTCTGCAACAAGATACAATTCTAATTGGGTGGATCTGAATAGAAATTACCCTGATCCAGAAGATGGTCCTCATCCTGATGTAAATCCCTATCAAGAGGAAACAAACATCTTCTTAGGATTAGCTGATAGCATCAATTTTAATATGGCTGCAAATATGCATGCTGGAGCTGAAGTTTGTAATTACCCCTGGGAAACATGGAGTATTTTAACAGCAGACGATAATTGGTGGCAATACGTTTCTACAGAATATGCTGATAGTTGCCAGACAAATAGTGGCAACGGATATTTTAACTCTCAGAATAATGGTATTACTAATGGATACGATTGGTATGAAGTTAATGGAGGAAGACAAGATTACATGAATTATTTTAAATATTGCAGAGAATTTACCCTAGAACTTTCAGATGAGAAAACACCTAATCCGAATGACTTACCAGATTTATGGGATGCAAATTATCCTTCCTTATTAAATTATATGGAACAATCCTTATTTGGATTAAGAGGAATTGTAACAGATAGTATAACAGGAAATCCTCTAAAAGCTAAAGTAGAAATTACTGGTCATGATATAGACAGTTCTCATGTGTATTCTAATCTGCCAATTGGAAATTATCACAGATATTTATATCAAGGAAATTATAATGTTACTTTTAGTAAAAGTGGATATCACTCAAAAACAATAAATGTTTCTGTATTAAATAATACAACAACTATTGAGGACATTCAATTAATACCATTAAATTTTGTTGGAATTGACAATAAAAATGTAAATCAGAAAATTATAAATTCAATTGACATATTAGGAAGAAAGAATAATACAGGAAAGAACAAATTATTATTTAATATATTTGAAGATGGAAAAATTGAGAGAAAGATAACCATTGAATAAAACAAAATGAAAAAACTATTACTACTATTACTATGTGTGCCTTTGATGTTCTCTTGTGGGAAGAAGAATGAAGAGAAGGGTAATGATGCAGCAGAAATTGCAGTAAATGAAGGGAATAATACAGAAGATAGTCTTTCTAAAGAAATAACTTTAGAAATGATGAATAGTGGATATACAGGAAAAGGAACTTATGTTTTTCCAAATGGACTTAAATACGTGGGAGAATTTAAGGATGGAAGATATCACGGGCAAGGAACTTTCACAAATACTAAAGGAGATAAATATGTGGGAGATTTTCGAGATGGTTTCTTTAATGGAAAAGGGACATATACTTGGGGAGAAGGTAATAATAAAGGAGATAAATATGTAGGAGAATGGAGAGATGGCAAACATAATGGTCAGGGAACATATACTTGGGGAGAAGGTGATAATAAAGGAGATAAATATGTAGGAGAATTTATCAATAATCAAAAAACAGGACAAGGTACTTGTACTTATGCAAATGGAGAAAAATATGTAGGAGAATGGAAAGATGGTAAGTCACACGGAGAAGGAGTATATACTCTATCTGATGGAAGAATCATAGAAGGATTATTTGAAGATGGTCAATATAAGAATATACTCTTAGATGAAGATAATGATGATGGAACAACAATTGATTTTGATAATGGAGAAAAATATATAAAGGAATAAAATGAAAAAACTATTACTACTATTACTATGTGTACCTTTGACAGGATTCTCACAACAAACGGTATATGATAGTATTTTTCATGATGGTGTTTATAGACAATATATCACATATGTACCTGATTCATACGACCCATTAGTTGATGTTCCTTTAGTATTTAACTTTCATGGATTAACTGGAACAGCATATACTACAATGTGGCATGCAGATTTTCGACCAATTGCTGATACATCAAATTTTATAATTGTACATCCTCAAGGTTTATTAGATAATATAGGATTGACACATTGGAATATTGGACAAAGTTCTGTAGATGACATTGGATTTATTGAAGAGTTACATCAGAAATTGACCTTAGAATATAGTATTGATCTAGATAAGGTATATAGTGCTGGAATGTCAAATGGAGGATATATGAGTTATTATCTATCTTGCGCTATGAGCGATAAGATAGCTGCAATAGCTTCTGTTACAGGAGCAATGTCTCAATATACCGAAACAATATGTAATCCTACTCATCCAACACCAGTAATGGAGATTCATGGAACGGCTGACTCTACCGTTCCTTTTAATAGTATTATTAGTGGTTTAGAATATTGGAGAGATTACAATAATTGTAGTTCAACAGCTGATACAACAGTTATTCCAGATTTAGTCTTAGGAGACTGGAGCACGGTTGAACATATTATTTATACTAACGGAGATAATGATGTTACAACTGAATTATTTAAAGTAATAGGAGGAGGACATACTTGGCCAGGATCTAATTTCTCAAGTGGAGTTACAAATTATGACATTAATGCATCTTTAGAGATATGGAAATTCTTCTCGAGATATGATATCAATGGATTAATTGGAACAAATGTATCAATAGATAATAAAACCAAGAAAGATAAACATCTAGTAAGAATAACAGATATTTTGGGAAGAGAAAC
>Ga0257121_1002133_pt1 | contig 14271 bp, 17 predicted proteins | sample SI106_100metaG_FD_190180 | JGI IMG/M metagenome (GOLD analysis project Ga0257121, IMG submission 190180) | Marine microbial communities from Saanich Inlet, British Columbia, Canada - SI106_100 | ecosystem: Environmental > Aquatic > Marine > Inlet | place: Canada: British Columbia | collected... | reverse complement strand
TTGGAAAACAAGTAGTCTTAGGCGGATGGATAGAAGACCTTAGAAAATTAGGAAAAATGTCATTCATTACACTTCGAGATATTTCAGGAATTTCTCAAGTTATTGTCAAAGGAGAATTAAATGATAACCTAGGGGAAATTAATCGCCAAAGCGCAGTTAGAATTAAAGGAATTGTTCAAGAAACTAAAGCTAGAGATTTTGATTTTGAAATAAAAGCTGAAGAAATTGAAATTTTAGCAAAAGCAATTCATCCATTACCAGTAGACCCAATTGGGAGATTAGAAAGTAATATTGACACAAGATTAAATCATCGAGCACTAGATATGAGAAATCAAAAAACAGCTTCAATTTTTAAATTAAGACATTATGTATTACAAGCATTACGTAAAACATTAGTAGAGAAAAAATTCATTGAAATTACAACACCCAAAATTATTGGAAGTGCAAGTGAAGGAGGAGCAGATTTATTTTCATTAGATTATTTTGGGAAAACAGCATATCTTGCACAAAGTCCTCAACTTTACAAAGAACAAATGACAATTGGATTAGAAAGAGTATTTGAAATTTCAAATTTTTACAGAGCAGAAAATTCACATACAGGTAGACACCTAACAGAATTTACCAGTATCGATATAGAAGCAGCATTTATGGATTACGAAGATGTCATGGATGTTTTAGAAGCATTAGTAATTGCAGTCTACAAATTTACTGCAGAAAATTGTAAAAAGGAACAAGAGTCAATTGAACATACAATAGAAATTCCATCGGCACCATTTGAAAGAATTACCTACAATCAATGTGTAGAAGAACTCAAGCAGGCAGGCGAAAAAATTGAATTTGGTGACGATTTATTAGATTCACACTTAAGAATAATTGGAAATAATCACCCAGGATTTTACTTTTTAACAGATTGGCCAATGAAATTAAAACCATTTTACATTAGAGAAAAAGACGAAGATGCAACACTTTCACGTTCTTTTGATTTGCAATATGGATATCTAGAATTATCATCAGGCGGAACCAGACTTCATGACTCAGAATTACTAAAAGCAAGACTAACAGAACAAGGACTAGATCCCGCACAATTTGAAGATCATCTTAAAACATTTGATTGGGGAATGCCACCACATTCAGGTTGGGGAATGGGATTAGATAGACTTATGACAACATTAATTGGAATTGATAATGTTCGTGAAGTAGTATTGTATCCAAGAGACCCAGACAGATTATCACCATAAGCGAATCCATACGTGATAGATTACATAAAAAAATTAGAGACAAAAAACACCACGTCTTAAGCAGTTCAATAGTTGAGAGAATGTATTTGAAAATCGTTTATTCGTTTAATCTTATCCCCACCACCAAAATCTCTTAGTGACTTTGATTAGTGATTTGATGTTTGCAATATTTTCAGAATCCAATTCAATTTCTTTATGTTCTGCTAAAACGTGTTCTCTAATCATTGACATTAATTCTTCTTCATCATTTCTTGTTGATTCTGCTGACCAACTACAATCTGTACCTGTAAAATTACAACTAATTGTTTTTGTCATAATTATTACTTCCTCAACTAATCAAATATCAAGTAACCCTTTCCTTTCTTTATGAATAATTCTTGAAAAGTTAGCATTAGTGTGCATAGAGATAAAAAATAAGATAATCATTGAAATATTGCCCCAATCTAGACCCGATATGTTAGATCCTGAAAAGAAAAAGGAAATGATGGAGGGAATTGTGACTGAAATTATGGCAAGAATGAAGGCTCAAGGTATGTCACAAGACGATATCCTTGCAACAATAGAAAAGATATCAAAACAAGGGATTGAAGAAGAGGAAGAATAATTCTTAATGAATAAGAGTTGAAAATTTGGCCTTAATCGTATTCCATTTGAAGAATATCAATATCAGAATAGGGGATTTCAACAATACTAACAAGATAAGATAGTCAACAAATTCCAACACATGATCAAGTGTGTTCATCTATAAAACAAGACTTGCATAACTTGCTGTCAACTCTAGATTTTAGAAATGTACTTTGTTCTGGAGTTAGTCTGCCATGTTGTATTAGATTAAGTAATTGTTCACCATCTATAGCTTCAAATTCTCTATTACAACTACATTTTTCACATTCACAATTAATGATGGACACCATAAGATATACTAAAAAAAGTCACTCTACCCTAAAAATACATCATAATCAATTTCAAAATAATTTTTAAAATTATTGCAATATAAAATTAATCAAATCCAAGCAGGATAGATTACACAAAAAACAAGTACCCCTTAGATTCTTAATGAATTATCTTGAAACTAGGTGTAAAAATTGTAATTATTGCAGTCATCGCAATTCTTGCACAAGCATTTGGAATGATTTTACTTTAAGATCAAGTATTTCTTGCAACCAAAAAATCATACAAATGATCAAATACCAACCTTTTTGTGAACCTATGAGTTCATAAAATTACAATTTGCACGCCGTGAGAATTGGTATGTGTAGTAGCCCATGATAACTCTCCAAAAGAGCAACGGCAACTAGACAAAAATTCTCCTGTGGTGACTTTGGTTACCACAGTACATTCTTTTGATAACAGAATCCAAAAATATTCATCTCAACAACCAATGCCAGTATCCTCCAAGCGTCGGTTTGTCTCTATCAAACTTTATCCTAGCTTTACTCTTTTGCATTTTTAGATAATTTTGGACAATCTTTAGAATAGCTTTTTCGTCTTTAATTTTGGGATCACGTGTATGATTATACTCTACTAGTTCTTTGATAAAACCAATCTTGAAATAAACTGTGTAAAACCACCACCCCATTGCAAATTCAGCTTCTGGACTAAATCTGTAACCATCATTTTGATGAATCTGTTTTTCAAATTGTGAAAAAACTGTTTTTAGGGATTTTATATCCCCATCAAAGTCTTGTGAAGATACATAAAAGATTGGAACCCAAGTCATAATCTTATTTGCTAAATACAGAATTTAAGGAAAATGAATTAACAAGTATCTATTTCACTTTTTTATTCACAACAATCAGAAATTTCATTATCCTTTGACTTTACTTTTGTCCTTATGTGGTATGCAAGTTCCAATCCCTGTCTAACTTCCTCTTCGGAATAACCTTCATCTTTCATGGCTTTAGTGATTTCAGATACAAGATCCTTTTCTTGTTGTGTTAATTCATCACTCATTTGTACAATCTAAGAAGTGCCAGTATATGAAAACTTGTTCAAATTTTGAACCATTTACGTTATTAATGAATAAGAGTTAAAAATTTGGCCTTAATCTTGTTCCATTTGAAGAATATCAATATCAGAATAGGGGATTTCAATAAAAATAATAAAATAAGATAATCAGATAATTCCATACATCCAATACTACACCATACTAAAAAAAGTCACTACAGCCTAGATTCATTTCAATTATTGTAAAAATAACCAACGTGAGTTTTAGTTATATTTTATGAATTAAAAATAAAATTATGGATGACAGTAATTTCCCTAATGGGGTATGCAAACAATGTCACAAATCAGTTACAATTCTAATACGAAAAAATGATTTGAAAGAAGGATCTATCAGATATGAATGCAAAAATTGTGGACATGTTAGTACAAAAAAGAAAAATAACTAAATCAAATATTTTTCAAATTCTTCTTTTGATATAATTTCATGTTTTAGTTCTTTTATTTCATTAAAACATTTCTTACATGAATAAGTGACAAATTGATTCTCATTAACAGTGCAAAGTGCAAAAATAGATTCAGAACGCTCTATTCTTACACCAGATACGTCAATATGATCACACATTTTGATTTTCATAAAGAACAATTAATGAAATTAAATTTAAAGTATATTCTGATCTCACCATAACCTAAAACATGCAATACGTCAATTGTAAATTAATGTGAAATAGTCGTAAACTACTTAATTTACTCAGATCGTAATTGTTCTATGGTTAGTAAATCAAGTATTCTTGGATTAATTGCAGCACTAGTTGTAGTATTAATTGCAGTAGTAATGGTTGATTAATCATGGCTGAATCCTCACTTTCAAAATTAGATGATAAAGGAGTTTTTACAATTGTAAAAGTAGAAAATGTAGAACGTAAAGTAGGAAAAGAAACCATCACTGAAATAAATATTGAAACTGAAGAAGAGTTTGACGGTATAAAAAAATTCTATACTTCAAGAAAGATGATTGTCGCAAAATTTTTTGAAAATGGCAATCCCACTACATTGTCACAAGATATTCAAAAAGGGAAAAAATACAGAGTAAAAATCATTACACAAAAATTCGGTAATGGAAAAGAAGATTACGATATTGCAAAATCTTGAGTTTATTTTATTTTGTAAAAGGAGTACAATAATTCTGATTCTACAAATTTAGAATAAGTCAATGAAATTATCTTGTTCTTTAAATAATCTTAGCTAAAACTAATTTTGAATTAAATGAACCAAAACATAATTCTCGCATTAGTTGTTGTGTTTGCAATTGTTGGTGTTTCTACACTAGCTGTTTCATCTACAATGATTGGTGCTCCGACAACAAATGAGGTAGAATATGTTACTGTTGATGCAAATGCAATTGACGTTGATTCACTAACTATTGGATTTATTCCAGTTGAAAAAGCTGATGAATTAACTCCAAAAGCACAAGTTCTGGAAAAATTTTTAGAATCTGAACTTGGAATTGATGTTGAAGTAGTTGTTCCAACTAACTATGAAACCATTATTGAAGGAATGCGATTTGGTCATATTGATGCTGCCTTTATGGATACTGGACCTGCATGGATCACCCATGAAAGAACAGGTGCAGAAGCTGTATTGGCAGAATTAGTCAAGGGCAAGGTAAACTATCAAGCAACAGTTTGGACATCTGCAGATAATGATTCAATAAATACAATTGAAGATACTGTTGGTAAACGTGTTGCATTTACTAGTATCACTGGGTCTTCAGGATTTGTAAGACCTATGGGAACTTTAGTAACTGATGGTCATATCAACATTGAAGGTAATGATATTGTTGCTTTAGAACAAGCACTTGCAAATAACTTTGAAAGTTATACTTTTGCAGGTGGATACAAAGCTGCATTAAATTTACTGCTAAATGGTGATGTTGATGTTGCATTTGGATCCGATATTGCTCCAAAAAAATACCTTAGTTTAGAAGACCAAGCAAAATTACGTCCAGTTACTACAATTGGACCAGTACCATCACATGTCTTTATGGTAAGTTCTAGTATGTCTGAACCAACTAAAGATAATTTAGTTAGTACATTGATTAAACTCAATTATGACGAGCATAATTCAATTTTAACTGATTTGTATGGTGCAGAGGCATTAGTTCCAACAACCACTACTATGCATATTGGTGAATTTGGAACTTTTATTGATGTCTTAACTGGTCTTGACCAAAAAATCCTAGACAAATATGATAAGAGCAAATAAAAACTGGCACATTTGAACTGATGTAAATTCAAATGGCCAACACCCCCCCTTTTTCATTAATCTCTACAAGTAAAATTATTCAAATGAATGATGTTTGGACATCATATGATTCAAAAAGTTATGCTTTGGAAGGAGTAAATTTATCAATAGATAGAGGTACAAATTATGCTATTGTTGGACAATCTGGTTCAGGCAAATCAACACTTTTGAAATTAATGAATGGGATGATGACTCCTAGTAAAGGTGCAATTAAAATCGATTATTTGACTCCCAATATGAATAATAAAAAATTTAAAAAAATGATGCATACAATAGGCTATATTCCTCAAAGTTTAGGTCTTGTAAAAAATATTAGTGTAATGGATAATATTTTGATTGGAGCATTGCCTCGATTAAATACAATGCAATCTATTTTGAAACAGTTTCCAGAAAATGAAATTCAAGAAGCTAAAAATATTTTAAAATTAGTAGGTTTATCTGGAAAAGAATCTAGAAAGGCATACATGTTAAGTGGGGGTGAAAAACGTAGAGTTGCAATAGCTAGAGCATTAATGCAAAAACCTACAATACTTTTAGCAGATGAAATAGTTTCAGAATTAGATCATGTGACATCTAGAGAAATAATGGATTTGATTTTAGATGCACAAAAGAAAATGAATTTGACTGCAATTATGGTTCATCATGATATGAAACTCGCATTAGAATATGCAAATCGTGTGGCAGTAATTAAAGAAGGACAAAAAATTTTAGAAATTGGTGTTGAAGGTGACACTATTGTTGATTTTCAAACAGGGGATTTGAGTATTGAAGAAATAATGGAGATGCATAATACTGACTCCAAAGAATAATCTTGTTATTGGAGTAATTGTGGCTTTAGTCATAATTGCATCATATAATGTAGATGCAAACCCTGTGGATTTTGCAGAAGGTATACCAAATCTGAGTGTTATTGTTTCAGAAATATTTGTAGCAGAATCAATAATTGAAGATTTGAAATATGTTCCAACTGCACTATGGGCAATGTTTGAAACACTTCAAATGGCATTTATTGGAACTGTTATCGGAGTAGTAATTGGTTTGCCTCTCAGTATGCTAGCTGCACGAAATTTGAATAGCAAATTTGTTTATGCACCAACCAGAGCATTACTAGCAATAATTCGAACATTTCCTTCAATTTTATGGGCTCTATTATTTGTCATAATGGTAGGTTTGGGACCTTATGCAGGGGTTTTGGCAATTGTGATGTACACCATAGGATTTGTTACAAAATTACAATACGAGTCAATTGAAACAATTGATTCGGATCCTATGGATGCAGTTAGTTCTATTGGCGTTAGTAAATTTCAGTTAATTCGCTATGTTGTACTTCCAGAATCTGCATCCCATCTACTGGGTCAGATATTATACATGTTTGATTATAATGTACGTCAAACTAGTATTCTTGGAATTGTTGGTGCAGGTGGAATTGGATTTTTCATAATTAATTACATTAAATTCTTTGAGTATGGTAAAGCTGCAATTTTCATGTTAATTGTGTTAATTACTGTTTTAGTAATTGATTGGATAAGTGTGAAAATTAGAGACAAATATATCGTTAAATCACAACACGGAATGGAAATTAAATCTAAAAAATCTAAAAGTTAAATTTTTATCAATTGTAAATGTTGATTTACAACTACCACGTCATTCTTTCAAGGAATAAGCAAGTCAATACAGATGAGAACAATGATCATTCTTAAATATTATTTTTGCATAGTGTAATTAGCAAGAAACCATCATTTCTGCGTCGTAGAGTGATGAGTAAGGAGAGCAATTCATGTTAGGATGCATTTACGTTCAATGTTTTCCACCTTCTTTTCTTGTTGTTTTAAAATAAAAAAATAGAAATATCCTAACTGAAACTTAAATCAGGATTTTTACAGAAAGTACATTTTTCCATTAACCCAAATTCATTCATGAACTTTCCTTTTCCATCACATTGAAGACAATCCAAGTTGATCTAAATTGTCAAAGACAGCAATAAGCTTTTTGCAAAAACAGATTTGATGTCAATATAGGCACAAAGATTCAGCTTTTTATTATAAGAAATTAATCATAGTTTATGATCGAAAAAGAAGATGCAAAAAAAGTAATTGAAGTTATTGGAAATAATTTGATAGGCGTATCACATGATTCAAGCAGTTTTCAGAAATTACCAGACTCATTTTGGGGATATTTTGCAAGAGGTCATGATAAAAAAGGCACATTTGGAGTAATTGTCACATATTCTGAAAACGGAAAGGATGTAGATGAATTAATGAAAATGTACGAAGAGTGGGCAAAACAAAACAAGCCCCAGGTAGAATAATCTATTTTTTAATCATTTTTTACTTCGGTTTTATTTTTATTGAATTTATTGTATCCGTCTTTGTTGTATCCGTCTTTGTCATAACCTAGGTGATCATATCCAAGTCGATCATATCCATTTTTATTGTATCCATCACCATCACATCCGTCTAAATCATATCCATTACAATCATATCCATTTTCATTATACCCATTACAATCATATCCATTTTCATCACGCCCATCTTTGTTGTATCCGTCTTTGGTGTATCCGTCTTTGTTGTATCCGTCTAAATCATATCCATCTTTGTTGTATCCCCTTTTGTTGTATCCGTCTTTGTTGTATCCATTTTTGTTAAACCCTTCTTTGCTAAAACCATCTTTGTTGTATCCTTTTTTGTTAAATCCATCTTTATCAAAATTTATTTTTGTATCCAAGTGAATCCCGTCAAGAGAAAAACCACGATTGTCATATCCGTCTTTGTTGTATCCCATGTTGTTAAATCCATTTTTGTTGTATCCGTCTTTGTTGTATCCCTTGTAATTATATCCATCTTCATCGTAACCATCTTTGTATCCTTTTTTGTCATATCCTTTTTTGTCATATCCTTTTTTGTCATATCCTTTTTTGTCATATCCTTTTTTGTCATATCCGTCTTTGTTGTATCCCATGTTGTTAAACCCATTTTTGTTGTATCCTTTTTTGTCATATCCGTCTTTGTTGTATCCATCTAAATCATACCCAAACTTGTCGAATGTTTTACTAAATTTATCAAACAAGCCCATAACAGAAGATCAGGAATTTAGTTTAGATAAGCATTTTTGTGCCTAAAAGTATTCAACAAAATGAACAATATTCATTTAGTTTCTTTCAATAATTTTCGATAGCCTTCACATTCTTTACAAACAGGTTTTCCCTTGTATTTTGGGTTACCATCTTTTATCTTTAATGTACCAGGAGCAATTTTACAAATACAGCAAACTACCATGTAAAATAACTAAAAATTGCAACTAATAAAAATTGGTAATTTTAGAGATTATCAGTAATTTGTTTTGTAAATTCTGTAGTAGTCTTATCACCGCCAATATCTTTAGTTTTGATTCCAGATTTTACTAAATTAAAAATAGTAGATTCTAATTTTGTTGCCATTTCAAAACACTTTTGATCATTGTGTTTTGTACCAAGCCAATCAAGCATCATTTTAATTGAAAGTAAAAATGACGAAGGATTTGCAATGTTTTGACCAGCGATATCAAATGCTGCGCCATGAACAGGTTCAAACAATGCAAAGTTATCACCGAGATTTGCAGCAGGGGCCATACCCAATCCTCCAACCACTTGAGATGATTCATCAGATAAAATATCGCCAAAGAGATTAGTTGTAACTACAACATCAAATTTCTCAGGTTGACGAATTAAATTCATAGCACATGCATCAACATACATTTCTTCAAATTTAATGTCAGGATAATCTTTTGAAACATCAATACAGGCTTTTGCAAATAATCCGTCAGTAACACGCATTACATTTGATTTATGTACACAAGTTACTTTTTTCATAGAATTACGTTGTCTTGCAGTTTCAAAAGCATATTTTGCAATTCTTTTTGATGCACCCTCAGAAATAATTCTCAAAGCAACTGCAGAATCACCCAAGCTAAATTCTTTACCAGTGTAAAGATCTTCTGTATTTTCTCGAACTATTACCATATCAATATCATCACGTAATGCAGGCATGTGCGGATATGATTTAGAAGGTCGAATATTGGCATAAAGATCAAGCATTCGCCTCAAAACAACAATTACGTCAGCAGCACTTTCACCAACAGGAGCTTTAAGACATACATCAGAATTTTTGATAGTTTTAACTACATCATCAGGAAGTGCCTTACCTGTTTGTTCAAGGGCTTTATCACCAGCAATTAATTTAGAAATTTCAAACTCAAGACCATATTTTTCCTGAATTGTGTTTAGTACAGATATTGCAGATTCAGACAATTCAGGTCCAATCCCATCACCCATAATTAATGAAATTTTATACATAATATCACAACAATGAAATTCAGTTTATCTGTTTTTCTTTAAGCATTTTTTTAAGCATTATTCTATTAATTCCATCAATAACAGCTTGCACACTAGTAGTAACAATATCCTCACCAATGGATTTTGCAGATACAGAGTTGCCATGAGGATCTTCAACAGTTATAGTAACTTCACATAATGCAGTTGCACCGCCAGAGATAGATGCTAAACCATAGTCAGTTATTTTTAATTCTGAAACTTTACCAGTAATTTTTTGAATTGCATTTAATGCAGCATCAACAGGTCCAACACCATAATCAGTTCCAATGAAATCTTCACCATCAATGTTTAATTTTACAAATGCGTATGGCATAATTCCAATTCCAGTTGAAACTGAAAAACCAGCTAATTGAACAATCCGTTTAATTCCTTTTTCGCCTAAAACATCACTTGCAATAGAAAGTAATTCAACGTCTGTTATCTGCTTGCCTTGATCACCTAACACTTTAATTTTTTCAAGAATTTGTTGGGATTGGTCCTCATTTGTTTTAACTCCAAATTCTTCAAGCATTGCATTCATGCCATGAATTCCAGCATGTTTACCTATTCGAAGTTGTCTTGTTCTACCAACTAATTCAGGACTAATTGGTTCGTAAGTAAGAGGGTTATTCAATACACCATGAGTATGAATCCCAGATTCATGTCCAAATGCATTATCTCCAACAATAGCCTTATTTGGTTGAACTTTAATTCCTACAATTTTTGAAATGTATCTTGAAGTATCATAAATTAATTCAGATTTGATATTAGTTTCATATTTCTGATCTTGCGGTAAACATTGTAATGCCATAGAAAGTTCTTCTAATGAAGCATTTCCAGCACGTTCACCTATTCCATTTATTGTAACATGAGCACACGCAGCACCAACATGAATTCCAGATAAAGCATTTGCAACAGCTAATCCAAAATCATTATGACAATGAACACTAACAGGAAGTTTTGTTGCAGCAATTGCATCTTTAGTAATATCTGCAATATATTCAGGAGTAGCATATCCAACAGTATCAGGAATATCAATTCTATCAGCACCTGCTTTTGCAACTTCACCAAATACTTTATTCAAAAAATCCCTATCAGTTCTAGTAGCATCTTCAGCTGAAAATTCAACTTGTAATCCACGGGATTTTCCATATTCAACTGCTTCAATTGCTTTTTCAAGTGCTTGATCTCTAGTCATCTGTAGTTTGTATTGTAAGTGAATATCAGAAGTTGCAATAAAAGTATGAATGTAATTTAATCCAGCATCGACAGCAGCATCAATATCGCCTTTGATAGTTCTTGTCAATCCTGCGATTTCACAAGATAAGCCTTCACTAGTAATCATCTTAACTGCTTTAGACTCACCATCAGAAATTACTGGAAAACCAGCTTCAATGGCATCCACTCCAAGTGTATCAAGTTTTTTAGCAATAGATAATTTTTGATCTGGGGATAAAGAAACACCAATAGTTTGTTCTCCGTCTCTTAATGTCGTATCAAATATTCTAACTTTCAAGCTCCGCTCCTTTGCAAAGCAGTAACACCAGTTCTGGCAACATCAATAATTCCAAAGGGTTTTGCTAATTCCTCAAATGCCTTGATTTGATCTGGAGTAGAAGTTAACTCAACCATAATTGAATCTTTTTTCACATCATGTATTTTTCCACCATACGCATTAGCCAATTTATTTACTTCCATGCTATCATTAGAATTAGCAATCTTTAACTTAAAAATACATAGTTCACGAAAAACAGTTTTGTGTTCATCCAAATGTTTTACCTCTACAGTGTCAATCATTTTATCAAGTTGTTTTACAATTTGTTCCACTTGTTTTTCATCACCATAGGTAGTAATGGTCATTTTAGAGTAATTTGGATTATCAGTAATGCCTACAGAAATACTATCAATATTGAAATTTCTAGATCTAAAAAGATGTGTTACTTTAAACAAAATACCGGGTTTGTTTTCAACTAGAACAGAAAGTATAGACCACATAATTATCACTAAGAAGGTAAAATCATATCCGAAAGCGAAGTTCCAGGAGCAACAAATGGCAACACATCCTCTTCAGGATCAATAGGGATATCAATTACCGTTGCAACATCACTGCTTATTGCAGTTTTAATTGCTTTATCAAGTTCATCCATAGACTGTGCTCTAATTCCTTGAGCTCCATAAGATTCAGCTAATTTAACATAATCAGGACAACCACCTTGGTCCACACCAACCATTCTTCGATCATAAAATGTTCTTTGCCATTGAGCAACCATACCCAATGTAGAATTATTTAAAACAAATACAATTACAGGGATGTCTTCCAACACTGCAGTAGCAAGAGAGTTTTCAGTCATACTAAAACTTCCATCTCCAGCTATATCAACAACAGGGACATCAGGTCTTGCAACTTTTGCACCAATAGATGCAGGAAAACCCCAACCCATAGTACCAAGTCCAGTAGAACTGAAAAAGGTTCCAGGTTGAATTACATCATAAAACAATGAAGCCCACATTTGATGTTGACCAACTTCAGTAGTTATCACAGATTCTTTAGGTAACACTTCTCGAAGTTTTCTTAAAATCTTTGCAGCACCCATTTCACCAGGATGAAGTTTTAAATTTTCTTTCCAATACTCTTTAGTTTCCTTGACATGTTTTAACCAAATAGAATCTTCAGTTTTTTTAATTGCTTTTTGTAATAGTAATTTTACCATAACTCTAAGGGAGGTACGAACATCACCAACAACTGCCAAACTAGTAGTTTGGTTTTTACCAATTTCAGCAGGATCAACATCCAGGTGAATGATTTTCAAACGTTTTTCAAATGCTTCAAAAGTTCCAACAGACCTATCAGAAAATCTAGTTCCAATTGCCAAAACACAATCAGCTTCGGCCATCATTTTGTTTGCTTCAGCGTGACCATGCATTCCAATTGGACCCAAAGACAAAGGATGATTTTCAGGAAATGCACCTTTACCTTTGAAGGTAGTAACCACAGGAATCATTAAAGTTTCAGCAATAGATTGTAACTCAGCAAATGCAGATGAAATAATAGTTCCTCCACCTGCTAAAATAATTGGTTTTTCAGAATTAAGCAACATTTCAATTGCTTTTTCACAAGCAACCATATCAGGATCATACCAAGGATGATAACCTTGAATTTTAAATTCTTCAGGAAATTCCATCGGAGCTTCATTTTGTTGAACATCTTTTGGAACATCAATAAGTACAGGTCCAGGTCGTCCAGTTTCAGCAATGTAAAATCCTTTTTTCACGACTTCAGGAACTTCACCAGGAGTTCTGGGTTGAAAAGCATATTTGACAACAGGGTTTGCCATTCCAATAATATCACTTTCCTGAAATGCATCTTTTCCAATCATTGCAACAGGAACTTGTCCAGTAACTGCAATCATAGGAGAGGAGTCAGCTTGAGCAGTTGCAATACCAGTTAAGATATTTGTAGCACCAGGACCTGAAGTTGCAAAACATACTCCAGGCTTCCTACTAACACGACCAAATCCATCAGCCATATGTGCTGCAGATTGTTCGTGACGTGTTAAAATATGTCTAATGTTACATCGAGAGAATTCATCATACATTGGAAGATTAGCTCCTCCAGGCAATCCAAACACCTCTTTGACACCTTCTTTTTCCATTGCAGTCATCAAGGCTTTTGCACCAGTCATGGTTTCCATAATATGAATAGAATTTTTCTCCATAATTTAAAATGTATCAAAATTTTAGGCACAAATTAGATAAATTAACACAATTATGAGCATTGACAGATTATTTGATCAGATAAAACTAAAAAAGTAATTTTTAGTCAGATAGACTTAAACAGATTATTTTTAGATTTGAAGTGAACATTTTGACAGACAATGAAGAAATAATAAAAATAATTGAAACATTATTTCAATCAGGCATTACTAAAGATCTTAGCAAACTAAGAGAAATCCATTTAGATGATCCTAAATTTTCAAGTTTTAGTGATTTACCACCCTATGATCTAAAAAATTACCAAACTACAATTGAATTAGAAGAATTAAGATTCATTAGTATTTCAGATTATACATATGAAATTAAAAATCCAAAAATCAGTATTTTTGATAATTGTGCAATTGTAGCTTTGGAACTGGTTCAAAAAGGAATGCTAGTAGACAATAAGGCATACACAGGAGAGCATATGACAATTAATGGGAGAGCAACATTTGTTTTAGTTAAGCAACCAACATGGAAAATTGCACATATTCATTTGTCAAAAATTAATTAACAAGTTAGATTATTTTTTCTTTTGATTAGGGTTGTTTGATTTGTTTTTCTTTTGATTAGGGTTGTTTGATTTGTTTTTCTTTTGATTAGGGTTGTTTGATTTGTTTTTCTTTTGATTAGGGTTGTTTGATTTGTTTTTCTTTTGATTAGGGTTGTTTGATTTGTTTTTCT
>Ga0257121_1002124_pt1 | contig 14327 bp, 12 predicted proteins | sample SI106_100metaG_FD_190180 | JGI IMG/M metagenome (GOLD analysis project Ga0257121, IMG submission 190180) | Marine microbial communities from Saanich Inlet, British Columbia, Canada - SI106_100 | ecosystem: Environmental > Aquatic > Marine > Inlet | place: Canada: British Columbia | collected... | reverse complement strand
CAGATCCAATTGATAGAAGGCTTCCACCAACTCCAGCTGTCAATGTAACCAGTAGCCACTGACCCAGCGACATATCTGGCGTCATTGTTAAGACCGCAAACATGACCGGAATATTGTCAACAATCGCAGATAAGATACCTACTAACACATTAGCATAAGTTGCGCCTAACTGAACATACATGGCCTCTGATGCAAGAGCTAGATACCCCATAAATCCAAGTCCACCAACACTTACAATAACGCCAAAGAAAAATAAGAGAGTGTCCCATTCTGCCCTTGAAACCATCTGAAAGAGATCAAATCTCTCTGATTTTTCCTCATCTTGATATTGACGCTTAACGAAGTAACTGACAATCCCCAAATATCCAAGTCCAGTCATCATTCCCATTGCTGGAGGAAGGTGAAGGAAATTATGGAAACTAACTGCAGTTGCAATTGTCACAAGAAACATACCGGTAATTAGAATACCGCCAGTTTTAATATCAACTTTTTCCTCAATTGCGTTTGGCTTTTCATTTTTAATTGCAAAATGCATAATAACTGCAGGTATGAGATAGTTAACCGCTGATGGAACAAATAGAACAAAGAATTGCTGAAAATCAACTAAACCTTTCTGCCAAACCATCAAAGTCGTAATGTCTCCAAACGGACTAAATGCACCACCCGCATTAGCAGCCACAACGATATTTACAAACCCTATGGAAATAAAGCGAGCATTACCTGCGCCTACCGCCATTACAACAGCTCCCATTACAAGAGCGGTAGTTAAGTTATCTGCAATTGGAGACATAAAGAACGCTAAGATTCCAGTTAGCCAAAAAAGCTGTCTGTAAGAGAATCCTCTTGAGATAAGCCATACTTTTAGCTTGTCAAAAACCAGGCGCTCTCTCATTGACTCAATATAAGTCATTGCCACTAGTAGAAACAAGAAAAGTTCAGCAAATTCTAGAAAATTATGTCTTATTGCAACTTCAGCAGCATGAGGAATGCCTTTTGAAGCATATATCCAACCAATAATTGCCCAGATACCTCCAGCAGCTAGAATAACTGCTTTCGACTTTCGTAGATGGGTAAATTCTTCAATCATGACGAAAAAATATGCGATTACAAATAGTATTATTGCAATATATCCAGCCATATGGTTAGTTAAATCAAGATTTTCAGCAGTAGAAGCTGCGACACTTAAGCTTGGAATAAAGCTTATAAGGATTAGTAATATTTTATTCATCATTTATTCTTTGAAGTTTATGTCCATATTCATTATTAATTGTTATCTCTTCATCTTTAAGGTCTTCATCGAGAGTTGCTAAGCAATAAAATAACGAATTGTATTTTACCTTAGATACAACAATTCCACTACCTTTATAACGATCGCCTCGTATCTTAGCAGCCTTAGAAGTATGACAATTCAATAAGTCGCCCACCTGCATCTCTTTATCAGATTTGAAAGAAAATAAGCGCCGCTTTGCAGAGCCTAAATAATGCAGCCTAGCGACAACTTCTTGTCCTGGGTAGCAACCTTTAGAAAAATTTACCCCTATCTCATCAATATCTAAATTAAGCATTTGGGGAACCAATTTTTCACTAGTCTTCAAGAAGATTTCGGGAATTTTTGCATCAATTAATAGTTTTTTCCATTCATTTAAGGAGTTAAATTTAAAACTACTAAAATCAAAAGATTTAGTAATTAATATACTTAGATTTTTATTAAGGAAAAATGAATCAGAGTTAGTCTCATTTATTGATCCAATTTGACTGAACTTTGAAGTGTAGTTCTCGATCTTAACATCTGATATTATCACAAACATTTGAAGCCTGCTCTGAATAAAATTAACCAATTCTAATGGGCATGAAAGGAAAAAATAATCATCATAACGAATCACCCAAAACAACGCTATAATTTTACCTTGATGCTGACAATAAGCATTCAACTGAATACTTTTCCTATCAAGATTACATATATCATTACTTAACTGAGCCTGAAGAAATACTTCAGCATCGCTTCCAGAAATTTTTAATAATGCGCGATCTTCAATATGATAAAACATAAGCCTAGTGATTCATTAATAAATAACACTCATATTTTATCAATTTCGATTCATTAAATTTCGATTAAACAAAAAAAACCCAGAGCAAGCTCTGGGTTTTTTGATTATCAACTTATTACTAAGTTAACTGTATCTTCTAAAAAATTTAGAATGTAACAGCTGCCTTAAGTGTAAGTGAGTCATCAGACGACTTATACGTAGCACTCAACGATGCACCTGAAGTCAGGTCACGCGTGATAGCTACAGTTGTATAAGCATCTACAGCAGCAACTTCCCAAACTTTAGCTGTTGCAGCAGCTGCAGCAACTGCACCTACATGAGAAACAACCATTGTGTTACCTGAAAGACCAAATGTTGCAGTCATATCATTGTCACTGTTTAAAGTTAGTGCAATACCACTTACAGTAGTACCAACTGACCAGTCAGTTGCACCATCTTCGTTAGTGATACTTACGTCCATACCAGCGATTGATGCAGAACCTGAAGTAGAATCTGTATCACCCATAGTTTGTGAAACAGTTACACCAGACCATGTACCAGAAATTGTTACATCACCAGAGTCATCTAGAGCTACAGTAGCATCACCGATTGGAGCATCGATGCTCACAGTAACACTTGAATCTGTAGTTTCAACTTTAGATTCACCAGTAGAAGTCTGAGCTGCTGAAGTTACAATTGAAACCTCATCAAACATGTCAGCCGCAATCGTAACAGGACCAATCTTAGAAGCTAAGTCTACACCTGTTGTAGCAAAGCTAGCACCATCAACGTCAACTCCAACCGTCAATGAAGTACCACCATTTGTACCAACAATGCTTAAGTCAGCATCATAAGTAGTTGCTGAAGCGCCTGATCCATTATCATCATATGATACTGAAGCAGAACCGCTAAGAGCAACACCTGCGATTGCTGATGTTGACGCTACCGCCGATACAGCAAATAATGCAATTAGTTTTTTCATTTTATTCTCCATTTAGAATATTTATTTTGTTAAGAAAACCTTAACACCCTATGTCACTTTTACAACAAACTTAATGACAATACTGCAATAATAATCATATTTTGGACAATTGTCAACAAATAATTGAAAAAATAATACATTTAGTTGTTTTTTTTCAACATCACCATCCTATTACCTATTAAATAGCAACTTTAGAGCACATCTCCATGTATAACATTATTATCTTAACGATGAATATTTATAACTATTTTTTTGATTTGTTGTTTATTTTCAAATGATAAAAAAACCGGATCTAGTCCGGTTTTTTAATAATCTTTATAATGCAATACTAGAATAAATATCCACCATGGCCAGCGCCAACCATGCAAAGTAGCATTGGCACTGATAAAACTACGTTAGTCCTTGAAGCCATAGCTGCAGTAAACTTTGCTTTTGCAATTTCATCTGCAGTCGCTTCAACAATCCCGAGAACTTTTTTCTGATTAGGCCAGATAAGAACCCAAACGTTAAAAAGCATGATTGTTCCCATCCATACTCCTAAACTCATCATAGGGCCAGCAGGTGCTTGAAAGACAAAAGTTTGAATAAAACCATACTGAGGGGATATAGATAGAGCCCATGCACCTGTAAGCCATGTGGCAGCAGCAGCCATTCTAAACCAAAGAAGAGCCCTAGGCGCAACATACTTTCCAATCGCTGCAGGACCTGGACCACCTTCATCAGCTAATGCATCAGCCATTGCTGGGACCTGAACAAAGTTAAAGTAATAAAGGAGCCCAATCCATGTAACTCCAAATAAAGCATGAAGCCAAACACTCAGATTACGTTGAACTAGAGATGAGTTTTCAGGAGAGACATACAAAGCAACGATTATTGCAAGAACAAAGCCGCTAATAATTGTACCTCTGACAGAAGTTAATGGATTCATAATAATATTATTGTTAAATTAGAAAGATTACATTATAGATAATTCATAATTGCAGATAATGCATTTTTTATATTTATATTGTGTGAATTATATTTATAATTAATCCCTCTTTTATAAAATTCTAATACAAATGAGATTGAATTCAAAGAAGTTTTATGCTTTGTTCTTAATTTTAGGCATTTTTTTAATTTCACCAATATATGGAGAAGTTTCGCCTGATCAAATAACCTACCAAAATAGTACAATGACTAAAAATGGCCAAGGTACTCGAATTATTTTTTTCATGAAGGTATATGAAGGCAGTTTGTATCTTGAGTCTAAAAGTTCAAATGCAAAAGAAATAATAAATATGAATGCTCCAATGGCTATTCGAATTGATGTGACATCTGCAATGGTAACTGCTGACGCAATGAAAAAAGCTTTGAAGGAGGGTCTTGAAAAATCTACTGGCAATAACACTGATGCGATAAGTAAAGAAATTAATCAGCTGTCTTCATCCTTTGATAGTGAGGTTGGAAATGGAGATTATTATGAATTTATTTATCTTCCAACATTAGGTACAAATGTGCTTAAAAATTCTAATTTAATAGACACAATTCCTGGAATTGAATTTAAAAAAGCCTTTTTTGGAATATTTTTATCAGATAACCCCATACAAAAAAATCTAAAAAAAGCAATGCTTGGAGGTTAAATATTATGTCAACTCACCCAACTTCTTTTGACGAATGGCAAAAATACCCTTCAAAACTTGATCCAATTCACGTTTCCTGGCTTAAAAATGCAAAAAAGTCTAAGACTGCCTTTGCTGTAGCAGATATCGAAGGAGTAGAGATACCCCACAAAAGATTTATTACAGGAGTTCTTTTATTTTCAAAAAAAATTGCTGCTTATAGTCCAGAGCAAAATGTAGGACTTCTTTTACCCAGCAGTGGTGGTGGAGCAATCGCATCCATTGCCATACTTTCGCTTGGAAAGACTATTGTTAATTTAAACTTTACAGCAGGAAAAAAAGCTCTTCAATCTGCAGCGAAGCAGGCTGAGGTAAAACACATATACACGTCTAGAAAATTTTTAGACAAGATGCTAGAAAGAGGAATTGACTTAGTATCATTTTTTCCAAACTCAAAGCTCCTTATGCTGGAAGATATTCGTGAAGAAATTTCTACAATTTCTAGAATAGGTACCCTTTTAAAAGCCATTTTATTGCCTGCAAAAGTTATTCAAAGTTTGTACTTTAAGGAGGTTTCCATGAATGATACTGCTGCAATTTTATTTTCCAGTGGCAGTGAGGGATCTCCTAAAGGTGTAGAACTATCTCACAGCAATATAGCAGCAAATGCAAAACAGGCAGCGATTGAATTGGATGCAGTTAATACTGACGTTATTATGTCTACACTCCCTACCTTTCATGCCTTTGGCTTTGCAATAACAACACTTATGCCTCTATCTGAAGGTATCCCTATTGTTTGTCATGCAGACCCCAAAGATGTAACCACAATAGCATCTGGTATAGAAAAATATTCGGGCACTATTCTAGTTGGAACTCCAACTTTTCTTAGAATGTACACTATAAGTAAAAAAGTAAGTGCTGAATCCATGCAATCCTTGAGACTCGTTGTAGCTGGCGCTGAAAAACTAAGAGCAGAAGTCAGAGATGGCTTTGAATCCAAATTCAACATTCCAGTTTACGAAGGATATGGCACAACGGAAACTTCGCCAGGGGCATCAGTAAACTTACCAGATATTAAATTACCCCCCAAATCAAGAAACCGCCCAGGAACTGTTGGTAAAGCTTTTAGCGGAACAGAGTTCAGAATTGTTGATCCAGATTCACTCGAACCTATTCCAATAGGGAAAGATGGGTTAATTTTAATTGGAGGTCCTCAAATAATGAAGGGTTATCTCAAGATGCCAGAAAAGACTGCTGAAGTAATTGAAATAATTGATGATTACAGATGGTACCGAACTGGCGATAAAGGCCATTTAGATGAAGATGGTTTTTTAACGATTGTTGATCGCTATTCTCGATTTGCAAAGATTGGTGGTGAGATGATTAGCTTAACGACAGTTGAAGAGGAAATCTTAGATGCTTGTAATATAGATGATCTAGAAATTGCTGCAACCTGCCTACCAGATCAACGTAAGGGAGAAAAAATTGTACTTCTTTCAACAAATAAACTTGAAAAAAGTAAACTCAAAAAAATTCTTTCCGATGCAAAAATTAATCCTCTTTATCATCCAGCCTCTATTTTAGTGGTTGATGAGATACCAAAACTTGGAAGTGGTAAGACTGACTTTGGTGCAACTAAAAAAATTGCATTAGTGCACGACCAAAAATAAAATTTATGCCAGAACTGCCAGAAGTCGAAACCACTCGTAGAGGTTTAGAGCCATTAGTTAAAAATAGAAAAGTGACATCTATTCACCTCTATAAAAAAAAACTACGATGGGAAATACCTTCACACATCAAAGGCACCTTAAAAAATCAGGTTATTAAAAAAATCTCTAGACGTGCAAAATACCTTTTATTCAAATTTGATTTAGGTGATCTTGTAATACATCTTGGCATGTCAGGGTCTATAAGTGTTGTACCCTCAAATTTACCATTAAAAAAACATGAGCACTTTGAACTCAAACTGGATAATTCAACAAGCATAAGATTTCATGACCCCCGAAGATTTGGTTCAGTTCTTTGGCAAAAACCGAATACAACACTATCACTTTTAAAAAATCTTGGTCCAGAGCCCTTAAGCTATGAGTTTGATGACAGTTCACTACATAAATCATCAATTGGAAAAACCAAAAATATTAAAACTTTCATTATGGATAGCAATATTGTTGTCGGGGTTGGCAACATTTATGCCTCTGAAAGCCTTTTTTTAGCTGGAATATCACCAAAAAGGCAAGCCGGCAAAACTTCAAAAAAACGCTTCATTCTCTTGACTGAATCCATCAAAAATGTCTTAATTGACGCGATTAATAACGGTGGTACAACCCTCAATGATTTTTCTAATGTCGATGGTAAACCAGGCTATTTTTCCCAAGTGCTGTCAGTTTATGGACGAGAGGGTATGCCATGTATAAGGTGCAGGGGTAAAATCAAGAGAATTATTCAAAACCAACGTGCAACCTACTACTGTCCTAAATGTCAACACTAGAAGACCCTAAAGCTTTATTTGAAAGTAGTTGCTCTACAAATTCAGAACCTTATGCACTTCAAAATATTGACGATATGATGTCACCTGAATTTAGTGAGAACTGTATTATTATTATAGATCCGTCGATGCCAATTCATCATGAGGCATACGTAATTATAGACTTTAATGATGAATTATATTTCCGACAATATTTTGAAGAAGATGGATCTAAATTCTTAAGATGCCTTAATAACTCGTATGAAGAAATTAAGTTAGTCAATAACTTTAAAGTTCACGGTTGTGTTATTCAGCAAAAGCAAAGGAAACAAAAATCACTTCATTATTATCATCAGAATAAAGTCAGTGGTGAATTAGAATTTAATTCAAAAGGCAAGGTAAAACTAAAAGAAAGGTAATATTATTTTAGCCAAATAAGATGAGCCATCCTTCCAGAATCAACTCCATCTCTTCGATAAGAAAAATATTTCTTAGCCTCACTATAAGTGCACCTATCTCCTCCAGATATCGAGGTTATATTGAAACTTTCAAGTATTACTCTTGCAGCATCATATAAATCAAGATAGTGTTTATTGTTGTTAAAAGAAAAAGAGCGATTAAAATTTATATTTTTAGACAAATATAGTTCTTTAATTTCTTCACCAACCTCGAAATAATTTATTGAAATTGCAGGGCCTAAGTGAACTACTAAGTCATCCCCATTTGATTTAAAAGCTTTAATTAGGTTTTCAATTACTCCCGAAACCAACCCTTTCCATCCTGCATGAGCAATTCCAACCATTGAGCCATCTTTTTTACAGATAAATACGGGCAAGCAGTCAGCAGTAAGAATTCCACAAATAACTCCAGATTTTGAGGTATAAGTTGCATCAGCTTCTACTAAAGACTTAATTAAAGATGCATCCAAACAAATTGAAGAGTGCGTTTGGTTAACCCAAATAGGGCCAGATGGCAAATCAAAATAATCTCTGAGTAAAGCACGATTTGACAATACATTATTTCGATTATCATTCACATGAAGTGCTAAATTAAAATTTTTAAAATTATCTAAACTACTTCCACCTTCAATAAATCTATTGGTTGATAAATAATACACACTTTTTGGGAATATACTCATAAATAGATTTTATCAAAACTCGTCAAGAGTCAAATTCCATTAAAATATTTAAAAGCGATTTCATATCATCAGGAAGGTCTATCTTCCAAGTCATCGTTTCACCAGATCTAGGATGGGTCAAAGTAAGTTTTTTTGAATGGAGTGCTTGTCTTTCAAATTGCAATAAAGCATTTTTTAAATCTTGGGTTGCTTTTTTTGGATAACGAACCCTTCCCCCATAAACTGGGTCTCCAACCAAGGGGTGCCCAATATGAGATAAGTGAACACGAATTTGGTGTGTCCTTCCGGTCTCAAGAATAGCTTTAACGTGAGTGTGGCTTTTATATCTATCAATGACTCTGTAATGTGTAATTGCCTCTTTTCCACCATTGGATACAGCTTGCTTAATCCTGTCTCTAGAATCTCTCCCAATAGGCTCATTAACTGTGCCTCCAGAAATCATATGCCCATAAACTATAGCTGAATACTCCCTTTCTACAGAATGTACTTGAAGCTGATTCACTAAATATTTTTGAGATTTTGCATTTTTTGAAATAACCATTAAACCAGAAGTATTTTTATCAAGTCGATGTACGATTCCAGCTCTATCGAGCTTTAATAAGTTTTTATTGTGATATAAAAGTGCATTGGCCAAGGTTCCACTCCAATTTCCAGCGCCAGGATGAGTGACTACGCCAAAAGGCTTATTAATTACGATAATATCTTCATCCTCAAATACAATATCTAAACTTATATCTTCAGCAATCCAATGAGTATTTATTTTATGATTTATTTCAAAAAAAACTGTTTCATTTCCACTTGCCTTATCTTTTGGTTTAAAAGCTTTGTTGTCGATTAACGCCTCTCCAGATTTAATCTTAGCAGTAATCTTTGACCTTGAATAATTAGGCAGCAATTCAGCAATGGCAACGTCCAGCCTTTCACCATTCATTCTATCAGGAATGATAACTTTTAATTTTTGCATTAATACATTTTAGTTTAAATTTGAATTTGGTTAATTTATTATTTATTCTTTAGACATGTAAAATAAAATTATTAAATTATTTAATAACAATAGAAACTATCTAATAATTCAAATCATCATTAATGAAATTAAAAACACAAAGAACCTTTGATCGTGCTAAAAAAATGGTTAAAGATGGTCAAACTAAAGAAGCTAAAACTCTTTATGAAAAAATTTTGAAAGAAGAGCCTCAAAATCATAGTGTTAAAAAAGCATTAGCAAACATTAAAAATCTCAAGCCACAAGAGAACGCCCCAAGAGAGCAAGTCCAAGCAATTATCAACTTATTTAATGAGGGGCTTCTAGACAAAGCTATTGATGAAATAAATACATTATCAAATATATACCCCTTATCTCCATTGCTATTTAATATTAGTGGAGCTTTTTATAAATCAAGGGGTCAATATGAGATTGCAATCCAGAAATTTGAACATTCAATAAACCTTAAATCCAATTACGCTGAAGCCCATTACAACCTGGGTGTTACCCTGGGAGAAATTGGTAAAATTAATGAATCGATAACATGCTATAAAAATGCCCTTAATATAAAAAAAGAATACCCTGATGTCCATAATAATTTAGGTAATATTTATCTTGATTTGAGTCAATATAAACTCTCTATTGAGCATTTTGAATGGGCAGTTGCCTATAAACCTGATTTTGCTGAGGCTTATAATAATCTTGGGATCACTAATAGAATAATAGGTAGACTTGATGAAGCTGGGAAAAATTTTGATAAAGCCCTAAGTATCAACCCAGACTTCATTTCTGCAATTAATTGCCGTGGTTTGCTTCATCAAGATATGGGTCAATATGATGATGCAATAAAGTTTTATGATAAAGCCCTTCGGTTGGACTCTAATTTTGTCGATGCTATTAATAATCTTGGACTTCTTTACAAAGAGAACAATCAAATTAAGAATGCTATCAAAGCTTTTGAAAAAGCGATTAAGCTTAATCCTAATTTTGCCAATGCATATTACAATCTAATTCATGGCATTAAGGAATATCAAGCAACTGATAAACAAGTCAAAGATATCAATTCTCTCCTAGAAGCTAAAAATTTATCTCAAGATGATCGAATTGTTCTAAATTTTACCTTAGCTAAAGTTAATGAAGATTTAGGCAAAAATAAGACTTTCTTTAAATATCTTAATGAAGCTAACAAACTTCGCAGAGAGAAACTAAACTATTCTTTTGGACAGTCACAAGATCAAAACCTTTTTAAAGAGATTAAAGATATTTTTAATGATAAATCATCTCTTACAATTGAAAATAATTTAGATCAAAGTACCTCAATTAAACCAATATTTATAGTAGGCATGCCTCGATCTGGAACTTCACTAGTTGAGCAAATTATTTCTAGTCACCCTGAAGTTTATGGAGCTGGGGAGTTAAACGCTATAGGCCGCCTCTGTGTCCCATTAGTTATGAACAAGTCTTCATCATCTACTAAACACAATGATGAAGCAAAATTAATTCGCAGCAATTATCTTGATTTACTAGCTAGATTTGATTCTCAAGAGAGGGTAATTACGGATAAAGCACCATTAAATTTTAGATTTATTGGCCATATCTTATCCGCTTTTCCTGAAGCTAAGATAATTCACTTAAAACGAGATCCCGTTGCAATTTGTTGGTCAATTTATAAATCGAATTGGTCAGGGCTTGGAAATAGCTTCTCATACAATATGGATGATCTAGTCAACTATTACGGGTTATATGTTGATTTGATGGAATTTTGGCATCAAAAATTTCCAGAGAAAATTTATGATATTAGCTACGAAAAACTAACTACAAATCAAGAGTCAGAGTCAAAAAAACTAATCAAACACTGCGGACTAGACTGGGATAAAAAATGCCTCGAATTTTATAAAAATACTCGTGCTGTAAAAACTGCAAGTTCATTACAAGTTAGACAAAAAATGTATCAGGGTAGCTCTGTGGCTTGGAAAAAATATGAATCATATATTGGACCTCTAATTAACGGACTGAAGTCATACTAAAAAAAATTCAAAATTAAATATAGTGTTTTTAAACCAAGTTAATTGGGGAAACTGGCTTAGATTTTAAATTTTGAAATTCTAAATTTATTTGAATGTGTTCGGGGAAGTTATATCAATACTTAAATACCTTGCAAAAGTTTCGCCATTGTAGCTCCCATATCTGAGGGTGTTGGGGAAACCATTACACCTGCATCCTGAAGAATTTCTACTTTTTCCGCAGCACTCTCTCCGCTAGTATTAACAATAGCGCCAGCATGACCCATAAGTCTTCCTGGTGGTGCAGTCAAACCAGCAATATAAGCCGCCATCGGCTTACTCATATGTTTCTGGAAATACTCAGCTGCTGCAGCCTCTTGAGGTCCACCAATTTCACCGATAATTAATACTGCTTCAGTTTCATCATCTTCCTCAAAATGCTTAAGAATTTCAAGAAAAGAGCTTCCATTAATTGGGTCTCCACCAATTCCAACCGCAGTACTAATCCCAATTCCTAGTTCCTTCATTTGGGAGGCAGCTTCATAACCTAAGGTACCAGATCTTCCAATCAATCCAACACTTCCCTTCATGTAAATATGGCCAGGCATAATTCCCATCATTGCCTTTCCGGGAGAGATGGTTCCTGCGCAGTTAGGTCCCGTTAAAACCATTCGCTCTTCTGGTTTGGCACTATTGATATAGCGCTTTACACGAATCATATCATGCGTTGGAATGCCGTCTGTAATGCTAACACAATATTTAATACCCGACTCAGCAGCCTCCATAATCCCATCGCCTGCATAGGCTGGAGGAACAAAAACAATACTGGTCTCTGCTCCAGTCTCCTTAACAGCTTCATGAACAGTGTTAAATACTGGCCTTCCAAGATGCGTTGTGCCTCCTTTCCCAGGCGTTACGCCAGCAACCACGTTGGTTCCATAATCGATCATTTCTTTGGCATGAAAAGAGCCTATTCGTCCAGTAATACCTTGAACCAGTACCGGGGTTTTTTCATCAATAAAAATACTCATAATTTCAACCTTTATTCATTACTTTTCCAAGCATCAACCACCTTATAGGCTGCATCAGCCAGAGTGTCTGCTGTAATAACTTTTTTGCCACTGTCCCTTAGAATTTTTTGACCCTTTTCGACATTTGTACCTGAAAGACGAACAACCAAAGGGACATCAACTTCTCTCTTATTCAATAAATCTACAATACCTTGGGCTACCCAGTCACAGCGATTTATTCCTGCAAATATATTAATCAATATAGCCTCGACATTCTTATCTGATAAGACTAGCTCTATCGAAGTAGCAACCCTTTCAGATGAGGCGCCACCTCCTATATCAAGGAAATTTGCTGGCTCACCGCCCGCATGCTGAATCATGTCCATGGTAGCCATTGCTAACCCAGCTCCATTGATAATACAGCCGATTTTTCCATCAAGCCCGATGTAACTTAGGTCATGCTCTGCAGCACTTGTCTCTCGTGGATCTTCTTGAGTTTTATCACGGAACTCAAAAATCTCTGGACGACGGTAAAGCGCATTCGAATCAAAAGTCATTTTTGCATCAATGGCTAATATTCGATTGTCAGAGGTTAATACCAATGGGTTAATTTCTAGTAAATTGGCATCAGTATCGCGAAAAGCGCGATAGCACTTCATCACTGCACGACTTGCTGCACCAACAACATCGTTGGGAAGATTCAAAGTAAATGCCAGCTGTCTTGACTGAAAAGGCTGCATTCCAACAGCAGGATCAATTACAATCTTGGTAATTTTTTCGGGAGTCTCCTCGGCAACCTTTTCAATGTCCATTCCGCCCTCAGTTGAGGCGATGAGTGTAACTTTCTGAGTAGCACGGTCAAGAACAATACTAAAGTAAAGCTCTTTAGTAATGTCACTAGCCTCTTCTACATAGATACTCGACACCATCTTTCCTTGAGGACCTGTCTGATTGGTGACTAGATTGTTCCCAAGAAGCTGGTCACAAAATTCAGAAATTTCATTATGACTTTTACACAACTTAACGCCGCCCGCCTTTCCTCGTGCTCCAGAATGAAGTTGTGCTTTAACAATCCATTGATTACCCCCCAACTCGTTAGACTGATAAATAGCCTCAGTTGCAGAGTGAGCTATGCCTCCTCTTGGAATTGGAACGCCGTAATTAGCTAGGAGTTTTTTTGCTTGATACTCATGAATATTCATAATGACACCTATTTCTTTCCATTAATTGCGTTATCTGTATTGACAATATTTTCAGCCATCTTCGCTGAAGCGGCATCGATCATGCGTCCATTAAGTTGGGCTGCCCCCTTGCCCGCTTTGGCAGCCGCATCAAGCGCAATGAGAATCTGTTTTGCATGAAGTACCTCTGATGCAGGTGGAGTGTAAACCTCGTTAGCTAGTTCAATCTGTGATGGGTGAATTGCCCACTTTCCTTCAAATCCCAGAGCTGCGCCTCTTCGTGCTGCATCTCTGTATGATTCTGGGTCATTAAAGTCTCCGAATGGTCCGTCAATTGCACGCAATCCATAAGCGCGACAAGCAACTAGCATTTGAGAGAGTCCGGCATGCCATTGATCGCCAGGATAATCTGGATTTAAGCCACCAATTACGGTAGTTCTTGCTCTGCAGCTTGCGGCATAATCAGCAACGCCAAAATGCATTGCCTCAAGCCTTTCATCTCGACCATGTTTCGCAATATCCATAACATTAGCCATACCCAATGTGGTCTCGATGAGAACCTCTATTCCAATTCTATTTTTCAAGCCTTTTGCTGTTTCAATTTGATTCAGTAGTGCAGACAGCATGTATACATCAGAAGCTGTTCCTGCTTTTGGAAGCAAGATAGTATCAAGCCTACTTCCGGCCCTCTCGACGACCTCGACTACATCACGGTACATATAGTGAGTGTCAATACTGTTTATTCGAACTGAGATTGTTTTTCCATTACCTTTCCAGTCTAGATCATTTATAGCATCGATTACATTTTGACGTGCAGGTAATTTATCATCTGGAGCGACGGCATCCTCTAAGTCTAAAAAAACATAATCAGCAGGGCTTTTTAAAGCCTTTTCAAACATCTTGGGACTCGATCCAGGAACAGCCAACTCACTGCGTTGAAGT